>Ga0307979_1001229_pt1 | contig 18158 bp, 18 predicted proteins | sample OrgLakmetage1058_FD_201833 | JGI IMG/M metagenome (GOLD analysis project Ga0307979, IMG submission 201833) | Saline water microbial communities from Organic Lake, Antarctica - #1058 | ecosystem: Environmental > Aquatic > Non-marine Saline and Alkaline > Saline | place: Antarctica: Organic Lake...
TAGTGTGGAACAAGGTGTTTTATCGGTCGGTAAAAGTGGGGAGAATGTGAAGTCGGCTCAGGAGGATGTTGTGGAGGAATCAGCTTTTGGTGGGATTTTAACGTTGCACGCCCCGAACGGCGCGCTCTGGTAAAATATGGAGTAGATAGGACAAGGATAGGGAATAAAGCAAGAGAACTCTTCATGAACGGGCAATCGACAGCATTTTCATAGACATTTAGTACTGCTTAATTTATACTTCGTGTCCTCCCCATTTTTATGACGATATTATCTTGATTTTCTTTCCAACAAAAAGGTGGAGTTTAGCATGCGCTATCATCATCACAGTGGCTGGCGATTTGGACTTTCTGAGCTCTTCTGAGACCCGCGTCTCAGTCGGATGGCGCGGGCTGGAAGACGGAGTGCGGCGCAGTGACAAAGCGTTAGCCGTTCGCCGCATTGTGTTTGTGACCACGGCGATTGCGTTGCCGTTGAAAGTTGGGCTCTTCTATGCGGCGGCGCAGCGGTAAATTACAGTTTCAAAAGGATACTTAGTCATCTTGAGCGCGTGTTTTCGCATTGCTTGACTCGCTGGTCCGTATTTTTCGAAGAAGAAGTACCTCTCCTACTCATATGCTTTCCCAATGATTTAGTGCTGCACGCATATATTTAGTGAAAGAAAGAATGCGCATTTAGACTAGCGCCATATACTTCAAAGTTATTGCATACACATGACATCTCGTGGAAAGTGTTTCTTTTACCTCCTTCCTTCTTTGTGAGGATTGTTCTTGTGTGTTCACGTGAGGGATTGTGTACACGCCTCTTCTTTTTCAGTCACGCGCGCGGTCGTCGAGTGATGCGGCGCTTGATTGGCCAGTTGGAGCCTTTTCTGCCGCCGTACACCTCAATGCCGACCAAGCCTTCGAAGCTAGCCTTGGCTACGGAAGCGAGGCTGGTGGCACTCACGTGGCTGCATGGTAACGATTCAAATAGTTCCTGATTAGTACTAAGTGCTGCACGATCGTTCAAAAGGAATAGACCACTTATAAAGTTAAGGAATACATGATGATTTTAAGTCGTCCTAATCTCCATGCTCTTAGTTTTCGAACATACTGATCTGCCAAACTTGGAGATGCACGTATGCAATTGAGTGCATAAAATGAAGTGTCTGGATTCGTCCTCATGCGTATACATGTATATTGCAGGCGTTGTTGCTGCCGTGCTTTTGTGCCTTGGCGTGATTGCTGTGACCGTGCTCTCTGACGCTTCACAAACGTACGGTTTCGGCGCCTCACGAGCTGGAAATCTGCCCCTGACTGCCTTGTTTTTCCTCAAGGTGAAAACAATGCTTATTAAAATGCTCTATCTGATATGTGCATTTTCAACGTTGGTTTTAGAGTGACTCCTGTGTGTACTTTTCATTCTGAAATGTGTTTATCACCTTTTTACATGCGTTCGATTTTCATCGTAGGGCGCAACCACTTTAGTCGTGTTTGGTGTCCTCGCCGCAGAAATGCAATTAGCCCAGTGCGTGTCGCGCTTCGGGTGTTTGCTCATGGTGTGGCGGTCGGCGCCTCCGCCGAAAGCGCTGCGGAGTGCACGTGCGAGGCGCAACCAAGGGGCTTTGCCACTGACGCCTACCACTCTACGCGGGCTGGCAGCAGCAAAAGCCTTGGATCTCCTGGGGGCCATTTTCTTTGGCGCTGCTTTGATCGAGCAGAGCAGTGCATTTGCAGCCAACGGTGGCATGGTGACGGACGCTAGCGCATTAGCATGTTTCCGTTTGGCCGTGGGCTGTGCTGCAGTAGGCGATGTCTTGGGCACTGTGCTGGTTGCTACGGCGTTATGGTTCTTGGCGAATTTGCTCACGCGCGAAGACCGCTGGGACGGGGAGTTCAGTGACAGCGACACTGACAGTGGCAGCGACAGCAACAGCGATAGCAGTGACGACGACAGTAGCAGAAGCAGCGACCGCAGTGATGACAATCATGACGACAACAAGAGCGGTAGGAACGATAGCGATTCAAATGAAAGTACCGACGACGATGATGATGACGCAAGCACGGACAGCGAAGATTGCGGCAGTGATTACGACGGCAACCCAAGAAGCCTGCGGCGCTCGAAAGAGAGGCAACGCAGTTCAAAGGCCCAAAGCAAAACTACTTCCACAAAGAAGAAGAAAGGCGTGAGCTACGACGGAATACCAGTTCCGGACTTGGACGATGGCTTCGACGATTTCATTTTCAGTTTCGGCGACGAACCCCTCGGCACAGCTCGTGGCAGTCACGGTGGGTCAGCGAGAGGCAGCACGAGCAAAGCAACAAAAAAGCGCCGCAGCCGCAGCGGCCAAAGACAACAAAGCAGCCCAACACTGGAAGGCTATGATTATCAGGTACAAACTGAAAATCCGACAACAGACACGTACAGAATCCTGAAGAGGGTTTACCCGTAATGCTCCTCTTTCGACTTCTACAGCTTTCGTTCCTCCAATTTCTTGCGTTCTAGACCACATTCACACCGGACTATTTTTTATTATGCTTCCAATTGTGTGACTACATGTGTGTCTTTCCTTTGACAGATGCAAGCGGCAAGCGATCCCTACCGCACCACTGCGCCGTCTCCTCAAGAGCAACTAGCTTGGCAGAGGCAACGCGCGTCGGTTGAATTAGCCCACTCACAAGGCCGCCCGGCGCCACCACCTCCTGTGCAAATGATGTCTCCGCAGCAGTCGCAACAGCAGCTTGGCTTCGTGCCCCCACCGCCTCCACTGCCGCGCCAAGTGCTAGACCCCACCTACGGTAACCCTGGTCACGACGCACCAGGATACTCCCAAGGCGATGGCGATTGGTGGTGGAATGAGCAGAACAGCCAATGGGTTAATCCAGGGAACGGCGACGGTGGCGACAATGGCACAGCACAGGAGCAAGGAGGGTACTGGGACGAGCAAGGAAATTGGGTGGATGGGTGGTGGGATGAGCAAGGCCAGTGGGTAACATCGAGTGACAGTAGTAACGCATGGGATCAGAATGCAGCATGGGCTAGTAGTGGCGATTGGGCCGAGAAGGAACAGGATGGGTTGTATGGAAACGTTACTGAATCGTCATGGCCTTCTGCCACGGCTGCAACGACTGGCAAAGGTGACGTGTCACCGGTGCCGCCGCCCCCTTTAACGGCGCGGGACGCCATTCGAGCGCGCGCCATCGCCGCTGCTGGTGGCACAGCTGCACCGTTATCGTCGACCACGACCCCGCTTCGAGCGCCAAGTTTGAGCCGTAGCTCGGCGGTGACTCACAGCAATAACTCGAAGGGAATGACAACGCCGCTGCCGTTGTCGTCGCGAAGTTCAGGTGTGGCCCATCACAGTGGCAGCAACAGCAACGGTGGTGTACGAAGCAGCAGGTCCTCGCCGCCAGCTGCTCACATGGGGAAAGCAGCGTTCAGCGAACTGTGGGAAAGCTGGGGAGATGGCAGCAGCAGCAGCAGCAGCAGCAACGGGGAAGTCAGCAGAAGTAGTTTGTCCCAAGATGTTGCGGTGCAAACTTTGTCTACGTCGCTTGCAGGTCCAGCAATGCCTCGTGCCACGGGGACATTTTCGAATGAGGCAGGACATCACAACGGGAGCTGGCTAAGCGCAGTGGCGGTGTCAGAGCACCTCACTGCTCGAGGCTTCAGTGTCGTGAGGTAATTGAGTTTTAGCACATCCCATGCGGGTGTCCCTTTTATCGCCTTTTGCCCTGCGAATTCGTCTACTCGACGAATGATTTCAATATTGTCAAAACTATTACCTGTACTTGCCTTTTCTCCTGTTATTCTTCATATACCGTGCGTATACAATTTTAATCCTTTTGCTTCCAGCGCCATGCATTCGGGAGGAGCACTCCGGGTTCATGCCACTGCCAAAGGGCCACCTCGACCCACTGAATCTTCGGGTATGCCTAACCCAACCAGAGAAGGTGCCACCTTTCTGCTCGAGATGTTGTTTTCCGGCCCGGGGTTCGATGGACTAGGCGCCGTATTCGCCGAAGGCAAAGATGGCGATGGCAAGGAAGAAGGTGCATTGAATTCCGCACAAATCAAATGAGCATGAGTCAAAAGTTCAGAAGGTGTCTGGCGAAGACATTCCCTCAGACTTTGAATTATGAAGCAAATTGATTTTGTCTTTCCTTATGTGTTGTGCTGTACTGTTGTGCGCTTGTATTTGTAGGTGACTTCCTCGAATTGACGTTCAAGTGCAACGATGCAAACGAGCTCCCAACCTTCGTGAAGAAACTCAATTTGAATCGCCTAGTCGCCACCTGCTAACGCAGAGAAACTTCAAATGATATATTTTTCTGTTCGAAAGGGGTGAGAAGTAACCATTTTAGGATTCCACTGCACAGAATTGGACTAAACTGTCTAAGCAGCTCAAATTGTAGTCTCCTAGGCAGGAAAGAGGTCCTGGTCCTGAAATTCAAATTGGTCTTCGACGGGCCTGTGGCTCAGGCCCTTGCAGCTCGTTTTGGTATGGCGACAATGGCAATGCCTTTTTGGATTCTTGTTGCGTTTCGAGGGCTCAGTAAACTACAAATCCCATTTAAGAGGCAAAGGAGAATCCAAATCAATTCAAACCAGGAAATACAGGCGAAGGCACACGTATATTTGACACAGACATAGGCCCTGATGACCCCGATGTACCGGAAATGTAAATTAGAGGGCTAAGAAGAGGTATATTTGACACGGGCCATGGGTCCCAAGCAATGGCAGCTAGAAAAAAAAGAAAAAAAGGAATCCCTGATGAGCTGACTGAACAGGGGCAAATAAGGCACAGGTATATTTAATTCCACGACGACCGCACACGCTGACGCATGCGCACCTCGATTTCAAACAGCACGGGACGTGAGGTGCTGCGGCCTCGAATCGCTTTGGCTTTGTTTGGCCGCTTAATACTTTTACACTTCAATTATAGCTGCATCTTAATCCTAAAACAGGGCATTTAGTTGGCATTCAGCACATAAAGTTACAGAAAGTTTAAACTACAGATACTCTTCTTTTGAGCAGCACTCCCAGAGCACGGAGGTGCGTGTCACTTTTGACCGCTACCATCACCTCCATGGTTATTCGGGCATGTGCGTCTGGTTAGTGCCCTCAATTCAACTTATGCTTCTGTGCTCTTTCTCTCTACCTTCTACCTTCTAATTATGGCCCCTCGGGGCCCGTCTCAAAATACAGTCGACAGTCGACAGGTAATCAGAAAACTGAACAAGTCAACTAGTCAACAGATTTGTGGCCCCTACGGGGTGGGAAATCTTCGAGCCCATGATGCCACGACACACGACACACCGACACACCACTCGACACTCGACACTCTCTTTCTAAACGAGTTGACATGATCTGCGGCTAGCCTAGCCTCACCATAAGAACTTAGTCTCAAAGCTCTAGCCAGCAAGATCTAGCAATTTTAGGCTAGCTTGACTGGACTTGCTGTCACGGTCCGTAGATTTCATAGAGGTGGAACCTATCCTGTCTTTTAAGCGCCAGATCTTTGGATTGGTGCTCCGCTCATCTCTCAACAACTTGTGTAATTCAAGACCTACTGACTCGTTAAGCTACTATCATTCATAAGAAAATATCGCAAGATCCATATTGAGCATCACTTTCATTTATGCAGGGGCTGCAGCAGCTCAAGCGCATTCTTTCTGAGCAGTTATTAGGGGGAGCCGGGTGCGATTGCCAGAACTGGCGGAGTCACTTATGGGGCGGCCATGACGGCATTACCATTACTGGACCTCCACAAAAGCCTTCACGAGTTCGTTTCGACGGCCGGGCTAAGGGTGCCTTTGAAGCAGCGGTAATGGGCCATATGCAACCAGTTCCTAGAAATCGACCGAAGAAGACATATTTCTGGGGCTACGTAGTTTGTGTTGTTGTTGCTATCGTTGCATCAGTGGTTCTCAAAAGGTCGCGCGACGCGGGATAGCGTTTTTCGCAGTCCCTATTCTAATTGCGCCGGGAGAGCCCTTTAATGTGCGAATTATTCTCGCAGCTCTCTGATTTCCCATTAAAATATTACAGAGCTGGCTTGGACTTAATGTTATGGCTTTGGCGAATACCATTTTAACGTATATACAGTAAGGCGCAGGCATTAGGTGCCATGTGCTGAAGTTTTGCGCTTGCATTCAAGGAGGATAGCTATGAAGATATTTGGCCCTAACTTCTTTGCCCATATGTACGGATATCATATTTTCTACCCATTCAGGATTCCAGTTCTGAATACTGCATATCGCACACACACGAGCTGCGCGTCTGTGTTTGTCGTTTGCACTAAAATTCCTCTGACCTCAGCCCCATCTTGGACCTCGTCACTCGAGAAATGGTTCGCAAACTCACGAAATTCTACAAAAATTTGCTTTTCGGAAACCAGAGCCTTGTTCAGACAGAAGCTTGCACGCAGATGGGGTCAGGGGTCACGCAATTGCTCGGAGATGGGCGACTCTTCTTCTTGTTCGCCTGAAGGACTTCGTTGTAGTTGTAGTGATGTAGTCCCTCCTCTGTGGGCGGAAACTCTTCTTTTGAGCTGAACTCTCAGAGCACGGAGGAGCGTGCCACTTTAGGCCGCTACAATCACCATCACTTCCATGGTCTCTCGGGCATGTGCGCGCCTGATGCCAGATTAGCTTCTTAGGTTTAGTTTGCACTGCTTCGTTTTTCTTCTCTACCTGTTAGCCTTCTAATTTCCGGCCCTTCGGGGCCTGTCTCAAAAATAACAAAAATCTTGGCTCCGATAAAAAGAAGGAAAGGAAGGTGCTGCGGCTGTGCCTTATGCCTTCGAAAATTCGCCAAGGGCTTCCAATCCCTTTTCTCTTTTTCGTGGGCTTACAGTAGCCCTTCGGAGATCTCGCAGCTCTCCTTTGTGTTTCGTTTCTCTCGGACTCCATCGCGCTAGAACATGCCCTGTACGCGCCATTGGCATTCGTGGAAACCTCCATATCTGCATTATATCACAACGGCTGCTGCACCAGTAACCACGCCATTTCTACTCTAATTCGTTGGGCGCCATTAGCGCCGCATCCCGCCACCGCGGCCTCTGGACTGCGCTCCAGACACGGGCGCATTCGCGCGGCCAGTGCCCCGCATGCCACCTCCTTGCGCGGCGGCGGTCTCGGCGGCCCGCGCTTCGGAGCCAATGTTTTTACGGGAGCCAGCCTTCAGCGACGACGGCTTGGCTTTGATGTCGTTGCACTTGGGAATGTGGCGCTCGGCCGCTTGCTCGTTGAAGCGCCGCGAACAGTGGGGGCACTGCACGAGGGACGAGTCTGGGGCCGAGGGGACAGCTTCGGGCATGGGCCCACCGGTGGCGAGGGCAGTCGTGACCGCCCTGCACGCAACAACGAGAAAACAGTGAGAGAGGCAATTTCAAGGGTGGACAGGATTGCAAGGAAACATTCTGAAATGGTAAAATGCCGACAACGAAGCATGTTGGGCATCATTGTTTCATGAAACACGCACCTGGCACTCTTCATCGCGTCCCGGAAGGCGCTCGACTGTTCCTTCCACTTCGACTTTTTGGCCGCTGCTTCGGCCGCGGCTTTGGCTCGGGCCTCGGCTTCTTTGGCTTTTCGGCCCAACACGAACTCTGCCGCTTCGGTGCCCGCCACCCGGGCTTTCTTGGTGTCGAACACCTTGCGGACTTTGCCGCACGCCTTGGAGTGGGCGCTCAGGGCCTTCGCGGTCATTTTGCGCCCGCACTGCTGGCACTCTACCAGCTCTTGTGGAGGCGCTTGTTCCCCGTACGGGTCGTCTACCGGCGGACCCGCGGCGGCGCCTGGGCTAGCGTAAGCCGCACTTGGAGCGGCAGCAGCGGGGTAGCCTCGGCCACCAGGAGGAGGGGCTCCGCCGCTCTCGTACGCGCCTTGGGCCATGGCCTTCTCCATCATGGCGGAAAAGTAATCGACCTGCGCGGTTGAGGACGCAAAAAGTGGAAGAAAAAAAAGGTCGGAAGCATAGAGGATACTTTCGGTATCTGACATGCGGGCAAAACAAGAAAAAAGGAAAATCTTCCCTCGAATGCAAATCAATACCTTTTTGTCGCCCTTGTTGCCGCCTGACACAGGCAAGTCATCGACGTTGATTGGAGGACCTGGCGGCGTTCGCGGCGGTTGCCTCTGTTGCGGCGGTGGTTGCTGCCTTTGCTGTGCCTGCCTCAGCTGTTGCTGTTGTTGAGGTGGCCTCTGCTGCTGTTGCTGCTGCTGCTGCTGCTGTGGTTGCCTTTGGTGGTATGGCTGTTGCGGTGGCGGCTGCTGGTGGTAGTGCTGTTGTTGTTGGGCCTGCATAGGCGGCTGCGGCGGCGCGCCCCGCGGCGGCGGTGCCATTCGAGCAGGGGGCTCGTCGTCCCAACGGTCACCTCCATGCAGTTGCTGCTGCTGTTGTTGCTGAGGCGGGTAGCCGCGTTGTTGCTGTTGTTGCAACTGCTGCTGTTGCTGAGGAGGGTACCCGTTTTGCTGCTGGGGACGCGAATAGGGTTGCTGTTGTTGTTGTTGGTGCACCTGCTGCTGCTGAGGAGGGTACCCCTGTTGCGGGTGTTGCTGCTGCTGTGGTGCACCTTGCGGCAACACCATTTGGCGATACCCAGGCCGTCCTCCGTCGTTGCTGCCGCTGCCGTCGTTGTTTCGCGCCATTTGCTGTTGAGGTGGCGGCGCTTGGCCCTGGTGGTGGAAAGGCCGCTGCTGTTGTGGTTGCTGGGAATGGTCAGCTTGCAAGGCGGCGCCGCTGCTTTGAGCCCGGCCGGGTGCGCCGCCTTTGCCGCCGTTGCCGTAGCCGTTGCTGCTGTTGCCACCGGGGCCGAAAGGCCGCCCGCGCGGGTCCGGCTGCTCGGCCTGCTGTTGGGCCCCGATCCCGTCGGCCGACTGCGAGTAGCGCGGCTGCTGCTGCCCGTCGCCCCGGCTGGCTTCCCGGCTTTGCATGCGCAGCTTGAGGTTGGACAGGGACGCTTTTCTCCCCCGCAAAGTTTGTCGCTCCAGCAAGCCGCCACCGCCGGCCGCGGAAGGCCGCTCCCCCGGATCGTTGCCATGGTATGGCTCGTCTACGCTGCCTCCACTGCTCCCGTAGCCCCCACTGCCACTACCGTTGCTGTTGCCGTAGGCCATACCATTAACTGGCTCAGGTTGGCCACCACCATCGCCGCCCATGGCCCATGCAGGCTTCTGCGGCGCCCTGCGCATGAGCCCTCCATTAGCACCACCGAGGCCGCCTGCGTCATTCTCCATATCACCGCCATCAAACGCGGCCCACGACGGCCGGTTTTGCTGCGCTGCTCCGGGTGCTGCGTTGCTGTTGCCGCTGTCGGCTTGCCCCCACGGCCGCGGGCCACCTGCTGCCGGGCCGCCGGGAGGTGGCATTCCACTGCTGCTTCCGTTGCCTCGCCCGCGGCCGCGCCCTCGCGGCGGTGGCTGCTGCACCGGCGAAATGTTGGCTGGAATTTCGGCGGACACTTGCACCGGCGACCGCCCTTCGAGTTGGCCGTCTCCACTGAAGTAGTCGGGGGCTGCGGTGTCGTCGTTCCACTCTTCTCGTCGCCGACGCCCTCGGCCCCGGCCGCGGCCGCTGCTCGCCTGCGGTGGGGGCTGCGACATGGACGATTGGCCGGGCACCCCACCTTCAGCACCGTCAAAGGCCTGGGCAAACAAGTCTGGCTGCCCGGGCGCAGGCGAGCGACCCGGAGGATAACCACTGCCGGTGTCGCCGCTCCCCAACCCCTCTTGGTACAACTCTTGCCCAAATTTTGACAGAAACGGCGATGTCCCACCGTTGCCGCCAGAGAGCTGCTGCTGCCGGCCTCCGCTAACTGGTGCTGCGTCAGTGCCTTGCCGCCGCAGTTCTTGGCCCAGTGCATCGGGTGACAGTGGAGCTCCGACTGCAGGCCCACCAGCTGTCCCGCGGTAGTAGTTTTCCTTGCCGTTTCCGACTCCAGCCCCTGCTACCGCCAGCCCACTCACAACAAGGCCGCCACCTCCACCAACACTCTGCACAGGCGAGTTTCCACTGCGCCCGCTGCCACTTCCTTTCCCGCCTGTCTCTGTGGCATAAAAGTGGTCCAGAGAGTCTGCTGCCAGCTGGTCAAGAGTTGTTTGGCCGCCGCTGACCTTGTTAGGAGTTGCCCGGGAAGCGTAGCCTTTGGTCGGCGGAGTCCGGTTGCTTTGCTGCTCGATTTCTTCAGGCAAGGGTGGCCCAGCCCCTCCGCGGTCCCCTTGCTGTTGCAAATTTCCTCGCCGGGCGATTAACTCAGGGGCGAAAGGCTGGTCCTGCGCCTCGCCCGCTGAAGTCTTACGATCCATGCGCAGCTTGTTTGCGGCATCTACAGCTTGCCGCCGTTGAGCTGCCCAAGCCGCTGGATCATAGTCTTTGCCAGACTTGTGCTGCATACTGGCCACAGCTACAATTTCAAAACAAAAAAAAGCCGTGGTGCGTCCTCAGACCGTGACTTTTTTTGAACGACGCTTCACCTCCAGGTTATGCTGAATTGTTCAAACAATGAATATGAGAACGATCCCGGACCAGAGCGTAGCGAAGGAACGAGTTGACGAAGCTAACTCGCACTGAAGGGGGCCAGGTGTCGAGGATGGTGGACGGCTTTATGGTCGGGCCTGTTGGCAAAACCGTTGGCAATAAGCTTAGGATGCTGAGATCTCGAGTGGTTTCATTTTTCAAGATGAGTGTACTACGTACCCCCACCACCCACCAATTTCATCATATTTGTACCATAATTGTACCCTACGAGTACACTAGTACCCCACTTCCGACTTCACATTTTCTGTCCTCCTCTTTGCTCGCCGCCAAGCAAAGCCAAGCCAAGCAAGCGAAGCAAGCAAGCAAGCCAAGAAACAAGACGAGGGCGTCTAATATCTAAGGGAGGAGCCGTGCTCTGCGTTTAATATGAGCGGGTCGCAGCCCGGGTCGATGAAGACCATAACCACTGAAAAGCTTGCGACCTTCGTTGTTGGGCAGCAGGTGCAGCTGAAGTTTTCCTTTCCCTTGCATTGCCCTTGCTCTTGCTCGTGTCAATTCTTCGGCAATACCTCGAACCACATTGGAACTAATAGAAGCACATGCTTGCATACTTTTCCTCCTCCTCCTGACCGTCCTTGCCCGTTATTTCGAATACATCTACTACATTCAAGAAAAAAACGAGGTTTCAAAAGGAAAAGGAAGCGCGTGAGGCTAAGAAGAATGCCGAATTGGCAGCAGCTGCGTCTATTTACGAAGACTTCGTCACTTCCTTTGATGCCAAGAGCACTGCGCCTGACCAGACTTTTGTGTCCGCAGGGGGCAGCCGTTATGGCCCGCCTTCGGATCGTGGTAGCAGTGGCAGAGACAGCATGCGCGGTGGGAGTACAAGTTTTCCCGCCTTGCCCCCCACATCTGCTTCGGCGCCCCACAGTTCGGGCAGCAAGAAGAAGGGCATGAGCGAGATGGAACGCATGCTGGAAGAAATGAAAGACCGCGACGCTGCGGCTTCGTCATCGTCTGGTTCGGACGCGTGGGGCAAGCCTGGGACGCGTGGGGGTGCTGCGCCATCCAACCGCGGCGGCTTTAGCAATGCGCCTTTGCCTGGCTCGAAGGGCAGCTACGGGAGCCATGACACCGGGGACCAGGACTCCACCAACTTGTACGTTGGCAACTTGGCGCCTGGCGTGACGGAAGAAAGCTTGATGGAGCAGTTCGGGAGGTTTGGCGACATTTACAGCATCAAAGTCATGTGGCCTCGCACCGACGAGGAGCGCGCGCGGCAGCGCAACAGCGGGTTCGTGTCGTTCATGACCCGCAGCGACGCCGCCGACGCCAAAGAGGCCATGGACGGGGTGGATCTGGAGGGCTACCGCATCACGGTGGGCTGGGGCAAAGCCATCAAAAACCTGGCCATCAACAAGAACCAGATCGGGCAGGTGGGCGGGTTTCTGAAGGTGCGGCAGGACTCGTTGCCGCCGGGACTGGCAGATGGCATGCACGACAAGCTCACGGGCGCCATTCAAGCTGCGCAGCTCGCTGCGTCGAAGGCCCAGGCCGCGCACGCTGCGACCGGAGTTGCTGGGGCCTCGTCGGCTGCACCCGCCGCGGGCGCTGCTGCCACCGCCACCACCGGTGCTCCTCCTGCCAGCGGAGCCACTACCGGCATTTCGAACAGCGGCGCTGCCCCCGCCGCTAGCAGCGCGCCGGCCACGGGTGTGGAAGCGGCCATGGCCGCTGCGCAAGCCCTTGCCGCTGCACGAGCAGGCGCTGGTGGGGCCGCTTCAGGTGCTTCGGTTGTGGCGCCAGCAGCCCCCGCGGTAGGCGTCGAGCGCGAAATGACCGACCAAGACCGACGGATTGAAGTGGTGTTCTCAGACGACAACGAGCGGAAGTTGCTGATCGATCACTTGGCGCGTTTTGTGTCCAAGGACGGGCAGCCGCTGGAAAACATGGTGCGCGAACGGGAAGCGGCCAACCCGGAGTACAAGTGCTTGCAAGAACCAGGTTCCGCAGAAGGCTTGTACTACCGTTGGAAAGTGTGGAGCTTAACCATGGGCGACAAGGAACGCAAGTGGCGCGAGCAGCCGTTCCAAATGACCTCGGACGGACCTTTTTTCATCCCGCCCAAAATGCCCATCAAAAAGAAGAAAGAAGGCGGGGGCAGCGACTCGGAAGACTCAGACGACGAAGGGTGGCGCGAAAAGGAGAAGGCCCGGCGGGCCCAGCGGGAAGCGCTGCGGAAGGAGCGCTACAAGTACATGACAGGGGCCCAAATGGAAAAAGCCCGGGAGCGGCAAGAGCGGGAAGCGCGCGAAGCCAAGCTCAGCAGCAGCAGCGGTGGAGCAGCTTCTGGCAGCAGCAGCGGTGGTAGCAGTAGCGCGGCTGCACTCCCGAGGGGCCGGCCTCTCAGCGATGACCGTTACGACGACCTGGAGGCCATGCTGCGCCATTTGAGCGTGTCCAAGGCCAAAATTGCCGAGGCCATGGCGCTCGCCTTAGACTGCGCGGACTGCAGCGGAGACGTGGTGGAGCTCTTGGAAGGGTCTTTGTGCGTGGCCGAGACCCCCATCAACGTCAAGGTGGCGCGGCTGTACCTGGTGAGCGACGTGCTGCACAACAGCGCAGCGCCCGTGGCGGGGGCCTCCACCTACCGCACCCTGCTGCAGGAAGCCTTGCCCAAAGTCTTCGACCACTTGAACGCCACCTACAGGGTGCTGGGGCGCATGTCGGCCGCAGGGCTCGAAGAAAAAGTGATGTCGGTCCTCAGAGTGTGGGCGGCGTGGTCCATTTACCCCCCACGCTGGCTGGATGGCTTGGAAGCCACTTTCTACCGGAAGCCGTCCGAGCTCGACCCTCCAACTTCTGGCGACAATAACGGCAGCAGTAACAGCAGCAGCGGCAGTAGCGCTGCGTTGGCTGCGGTAGCAACCGCAGCGGCTGAACTCGAGGCGCTCGGCTATGAAGAGCTCGAGCGTAAGGCCAAGCGTGCTGGGGTGTGGGTAGATCCCAAGAAGGACAAGGCTGAGAACGGGCGCCGTTTAGCGCGCAAGCTCGCCCTCGACGACGCTTACCTGGCCAGGCGCGACGGCCGAGGCGACAGCAGCAGTGGAGTGCCACCGGGAGATGATGACGTGGACGGCGAAGCGCTGGATGGAATGAGCAGCAGCGGTGGTGGCGGTGGGTTGCTGTTCCCTGCGACTCAGCCAGCGTGGGGCTTGAGCGGTACCAACTTGGGCCGAGGCTTCTTGCCGGTAGACGGTGAGCCGTTGGACGGAGAGCCATTGGGAGGCAGTGGTGGTGTAGACGGAGAGCCGTTGGACGGAGAGCCGTTGGGTAGTGGTGGTGTAGACGGAGAGCCGTTGGACGGAGAGCCGTTGGAGAGCGCTAGGTCCAGCAGAAGTACTAGCAAGAGCAGTAGTAGTGAAGGTGGAGGCAAAAAGCGCCGAAGAGCTGCTGGTGGTGACGGTGGTGACCGCAGCCGGCCTTCCAAATACGCTGGCCTTGGGTCAAGCCGGTTCAGCGACGAGTCTGGAAGCGAGGACGAGGAGGGTGACGATGACGATGAAGGTGGCCACAGCAGTAGTGGCCACGGTGTCGCAAACAGCAGCGCTGCAACGAATGCCGGTGGATCCTGGAGCTCGGTAGGCGGTGGTGGTGAAGCTTCAGGAGCTGCACAACCGCCACCACCGGGCATGATCATGAGCGACCAAGTTCGGCAACAGCTGCGGCAAGTGGAGGTGGCCGTGCTGCAGTTGCGCGATCAGCTCGAAGACCAAGGTGGCGTGGCTCCTCATGAAGTCGAACAACAGTGCGCGGCGCTCAGAGCTCAATTGCGAGCACAGCATTTGCCGCCGTCGTAATTGCCGTCGAATTGAATGAATTAGAGAACGCTGCGGTGCCAACGAGGCGTTTTGAAATTGGAAATGCGACGGCCAGTGAACGAAAGAAAGGAGAGGTGATGAAAAAGGTGAGGTTTATCGTGCTGGCTTTTTATCCTCTTTGTGGTGTGCCTTGTGTCGCAATGTTGTCGTGTGTGTATTGTGCAATTGTCTTCGTATGCATGTAGCTCCTTTTTTTGCGCACCATCTGCTCCGTAGCATCTTTTTTAACCTTGCCTGCGCAACGCATTCCCGAAGCAGAGAATGTTTTCGATTGAAGTGGGGTTGGCAGCACATTCAAAAGAACGCTTCGGAGACGCACATAGCAACGGGTACATTCAAGTCTAAACTTCTTCAGTATACTCTTTTCTTCTGCTTTTGACCTGCCCCCATACTTTATTTGCCATAGTTATATTTTTATGGTGCACGTATTTCCTCGTTCATTTTATCTCACGTGACCATGTCTGATGCAACGCCTTTGTGTTGGCAGTGCGCGTCTCGGACGCCCTTCCCTCTTGATCTCTCTGTTCTCTTTACCAGTCGCCCAGAGCACGCATCCGCTGGCTAAAATAGTTTACAGCCGCTCGATTCTCGAGGAGCTGCCCCATTTTGGATTCAGCAAACGAAGGGGCTTCTCGTAGAATTTCTATGCCTATTGTGCGTGTTCGTATAGGACTATATCGCCTTCTTTGTAATTCCTTGCCTGGTGGCTGTTTTCGATCGCCCATGCTCATGCATTCACCTACTACATTCCTATACTACACTCATATCCATTAGAAATTGGACACCCTAGTTCGTAGATGGAATTCGATTTCGAAACAAGTAACTAAGAAGTAATAGTACTAAGCCGAATACTAAATAGGCAACCACAACCACCGATACACGGATACACCCGCCATTGCTGAAGTCGCTTAAATGCAACTGAAGAGCACAAGCCCGTCTCAACGCCTCACGCGCTCAAGGACATGTATTCGCCGCTTTAGAGGGAGCTCCCTTGCTTTCTTCGCCATGCAACCTGCTATTGCCATTGCGGCGCGCCACCTCTCACGAATAAAAAAGGAAGAAAGCGCGTTTCAACCCCAAGTTTACATGACGTTGCCGGTGATGTGGTAAGTCCAGCGGGACTCTTCGGTTTCGACCACCATCCACACGTCGCGCGGTGCGCCGCCGGGAGCTTGCGGCTTGAAGGTAATCTGGGAAGATTCAATGCACACAACATTATTCGGAATGTGATGTCACAAACGCGAGACAAATAAAAGGGGGCCTAGAAAGGTAGGTCAAGCGTTCTTAATCTGGTCGTCTAAGTTTGCATACGGGCGCGAGTAATAAGAGAAAACAAGAAGGCACTCAAGGAGTAAAATCGTCCAATCCCTGACGTGAAGACTTCTTTCCCACATTCTACTAACCGCAAGGCTCGTGGGCTCGGCGCCGCGGCGGTTGAGGGTGCCCGACTTGGGCACGATGTCGAAGTCGGCCCCGCCGTTGGCGGAATCGCTGGAGAAGCCCACCACGAAGTCCTGGAAAGGGTTGATGTCGTTGTGCACTTCCACCTGGACGACAGAAGCAAATGAAATGCAACGTCAAGACAAGCGAATCGAGGCGAAATGAATCAAGGTGGCATGACGAGCAACAAATCATGTAACTTTAGGGGTTCTTCTCTTTCTTCCACGAGTAACTCACCGTAGCAAAGGCTGGCTTGGGGAAGCTCGAGGTCATGGTGAAGGCTTCGGTGATGTCTCCTTTGGCCAGACCTGCCACCGTTTCAGTAATCGCCGCTGCCTTGGCGTCGCCCTTGATCATGTTCCACCCCGCGTCGTCGTCGAGCTTGCCGCCAGCCGACGCGTCCAGCGCCTTGAGAAAACAAAAGAGGAAAAAAAAGTAAGAAGTAGGATACCTTAAATGCTTATTCTTGATGTGTGGAAAAATATTACTTCCAGGTGTCAATTTAGTATTTGCTATACAAGAATAAAAGAAATCAAAGAGCACCCTGTGTGTGCCTGGCTCTTACGTTGAAGTACGATTGCGTGGCGCGGCGGGCGTCGTATTCCACCCCCGTATATTCGGCCATTTCCGCCAGGCCCGCGTTTTGCTCCTCCTTGAGCGCGCGCTGATTGGCCCAGTTCTCAAGCTGCTGCCGCCGCGCAAACATGCGGTCTTCGCCGTACCTTTAAAAATAAAAAAAATAGTGCAGCAGCAGCAGCAGAGAAGCATCAGCGCAGGCTATTGCGAAAGAGCAAACTAAATAACCGATGCGCGCTAGTGCATGCGCACTACACGGGCGGGTAATTTCTCATCTAAGCAAGCCCAAAGCCCGAGCGAGGAATGCCCGAGGTGCGCACGAACGACAGAAAAAAATCCCACAGCCCCACAGCTTCTCAACCACGCCGACGCAGCCTCAACGTCATAATTTGAATGGTCCGAGGCAATAAAGCAGACTTACTCGTCAATGTCGACCAGGCCTTTCTCCTTAAGGTCGTCGGCGTAGCCTGTGGTGTGGCCGAAGTAGTTCTTTTGCACCGACTTGGAGGACCCCCCCACGGAATTGGAAACGGCGCGGCGGCCTCCGACCACCTCTTGCTTGCCACCGATCGAGTCAAGCTGGTTGTTGCCATCCCCTACTACGCCCACCTAAATTCCGCAGGGTCAAACAAGATTAGTATTAATTAAGTAACTGAAGACATAGACAAATTTACGAAGGCGACGTTCATGCCCAAGCACTTCATATAGCTTCTCCATGCACAACGGAATTGAGAGATCCATTGAAATGCTACTGGAACAATAGCTTCAAGTATTATACCTGGCCATCGCCACCGTCGAAGCCTTCAGCATCAATGTAGTCGTCGTAGTCGGTGGGCTGCGTGTCCCCAACACGGCGGTTGCCCTCGTTTTCTTTCTCAAACTCGAGATATGCAGGCGCCTTGTTTTCCTCGTCCTGGATTTCCGATAGCGAAATAGGCTTTGGCGGCTCCCAGTGCCGAGTTACCGTGGACACAACCAGCCTTTGAATCAAGACGGAGCGCAGGAAGGGGAGGGGATGCGGTTCATAAAGACTAACAATACCACGCAAACTATCGTTCAAGGGATGTTCACAGAATTTCGCTAAGAAGTCAGGAGAGACGAAGGCAGCAAATGGTGGTAACTTAACTATGCTAGAGCATACACTCATTCATCGTATTTGTAGCTTAATGTTTCAAAACTCTCCGCCAAGCTCTCAATTTAGAAACAAAAGTCGAGAAGCAAATCGCCGCAGTTGAAGATTGCTCCTCGTATCCTTTGCCTATTCTACCCCAAGCGGGTACCTACCGGCTTGAACGCATGCAAGGGGCAAAGGCATAGCTATTACTGATGAGGCAGAGCGCCACTAAGGCAGATGTTTGAGGCATGATATTAATTACGTCTCTACAGTTCGGTGTCTACCAAAAGCGGCAAACAATCTAGATGCCAAATCAATCAAGTGACAACAAAAAATGACTTGGCTTAGCTTAGCAGGGATGCTCCAACAGCTAACAGGTCAACAGGTTCTTCCGACCCATTAACAGGTTCTTAAATTCGCAAAAGGCCGTTAAAAGGTTCACGTCTGGACGACGTTCTCAAGAAAGATGCTAGACTTTGAATACACCCTGTCCCGCCTCTGTGTTGCTCGGCCGCAAGGAGCTGCTAATGCGAGCTTTATTCTAAAACTCTAGAACGAATTTCTCTGAACTAGCCGGGTAGCGAGCGCCCCCGAGTGTTATTAGTTGCCGTGTAAGACGATGGTTAGAATGTGAGCAGTGTCACAGTGTTTCTGAACAACGTGTCGACGGGCGACAACAGTGCCTC
>Ga0307979_1001230_pt1 | contig 18150 bp, 23 predicted proteins | sample OrgLakmetage1058_FD_201833 | JGI IMG/M metagenome (GOLD analysis project Ga0307979, IMG submission 201833) | Saline water microbial communities from Organic Lake, Antarctica - #1058 | ecosystem: Environmental > Aquatic > Non-marine Saline and Alkaline > Saline | place: Antarctica: Organic Lake...
CTCGTACAGTACGAAGCATTTTTGCCGCGAAAAACTGTTGTGCATTACAGGGAGGTACTAGTCAAAGAGAAAATTAAGGCCTTTCGAATTAACGAATCGGTACTTGAGGCCTTTCGAATTATCCTCTTTGAAACACACGAACGCACGAACACGTCGTCCAGTCAAGCAACACCAAGAAGCAAGAAGCAAGAAGCAGCAGAGTAATCGAGTAATCGAGTCACACTCAAGAACTCAAGCATTCAGGTGTCTACAAGTTGCGATTAGGGGTAAAATAGGCCCGCCGTATGAGTTTTATTGCAAACATCTTCAAAGTTCCACGAGACATTTTCAGTGCATCGCCTGAAATGGCTCGATTTCTAGTGGCAGCCGTGGTCGTCGGCAGCACTGCAGCGCTTGCGGGGCCCTCAACCTCCAACAACCTCCGGCGTCGACTGTACTCCTCGATGGCACGACCAGCTGGTGGCCGCACGGCATCAGCACTCCCACGCACACAAGCCGACATGCAGCCAAGGCTCGTTGAAACTGCGGGTGGAGTTGCTGGCGTTGGTGCTATCACTGCTGACGATGTAGGGACGCTGCCGCGCCCTGGCACCACTGTTCCAGGCTCCATGGCCTTCAGCCCCGACGGACGCTACTTGACTTACTTGCTTGCCCCTGACGCATCCTCGTTGACGCGTCGTCTCTTTTCGCGGGTGAAACTAGTCTAGAGTGGATTTCGTGCTCCTCTATCTGTGAAGCTGAGAGATGACACTTGCGACTCCTCCTTCGAGTGTGCTCGCAAGCACGTGCATCTTTCATAAACTTCTGCGTTACACCTCAGCATTTCCCGTTTCTTACTTATGTTAAGCTGTTATTTGTTGTCTGAAAACTAGGATGTGGCAAGTGGGAAAACCGTGGAGCTGATGGCGCCAGACAAGGGGAAAAGTGAAGAGAGCACTTTCTCCGAAGCCGAAAAGTTGCGCCGCGAGCGCGCGCGCATGATGCACACGGGCGTCACTAGCTTCAAGTGGGCGGGCGCCGAAAGCAATGGCCACACGCTGCTCGTCCCGCTTGATGGTGCGCTATGGGTGCTGGATCACGCCAATGGCGAGGTAGTATTCTTGCTTGAACCCCAGCGCTCGATGTTGTCAGCTGCTTTCACTGTCATTGTGGATCACGTTACTTGAAGTTAGAATTTAAAGGTACAGGACTGCGTTTTGTTTTACATATCAATTTCTTCATGTTCTATTTTATGGATTGAGCAGGCAGTTCCTCGGTGCGTTGCTAAAGAAGGCACCGGAGGCTTACCCGAAGGCCAGCCTCTCCTTGACCCTCAAATCAGCTCTGACGCCTCTACCGTTGCGTTCGTCTGCGACAACGACGTCTGGGTGGTGAATGCACAGAGCGACAGCGGGAGTGCTCGGAAAGTGACCTCGGGCACGGAGGGCACGACGCGGGGCCTAGCGGACTTCTTGGCTCAGGTGCACACCAAACATTGGCGCGCGCGCGCTGGCTTTCTTTTTGTTGAAGGTCATTCGTCTAAAAAGGCACATGTCGACCACTCAACCTATGTATGTGAGAGCTTGTTATCTCTCAGGCTTCCCTCTTCGCTCTTCACCCCATTCCTCTCAGGAGGAGCTCGACCGGTACGAAGGCTTTTGGCTGAGCCCTTCGGGCAAGCAAGTGGCCTTCGAAGAGGTGGACGAGCGGCACGTGCCCCCTTACACCATCGTGCGGCAGGGGGGCACTTCAGCCGAGCGCGGGGTGTCGGAGCAGCACCGGTACCCTTTCGTCGGGGAAGCCAACCCCCTCGTGAAAGTGGGCGTGGTGGCCACCGACGACAACAAGGGCAAGGGCAAAAGCAGCAGCGGTGATGACGTCACGTGGTTCGACCTCGACGCAGCGTGCCAAGCTTGCTTTGGGGGCTCGGCGCCTGTCCCTGTCTTAGCCAGCGATGGCGTCACTGCCGTGGGCCATGATTGGTATCTCGGGCGCCTCGAATGGCTCCCTACTGGCGATGCTCTGATTGCTCAAGTAAGCACACAAGGATTCATGGCGACACTTGAATTATGCGATTTCTTTCGACCCTACAGTTGTACCTTATTTCTGTAGTAACTCTTTGCACCAGTTTACAAGACCCCAAAAAGTAAGTCAGCTGTGCCTTTCTTCTATAGGTGCTGGACCGCCGCCAGGAAATTGTGGCGGTGCTCCGACTCGACGCCAACACCAACGATGCCGCCAAGACCAACGGGGAGGTCAAGGTGCTGCTGGTGGAGCGGGCGCCCGCTGGGGGGTGGATCAACTTGCACGACTGCTTCCGCCTCTTGCCTGGCAACAACAGCGACAAAGCGAAGAAGGAAGGCGGCGACGAGTTTTTGTGGCGCAGCGAGCGGGACGGGTACGGGCACTTGTATGCGGTGCCCCTCGAGCCTTTGGCAGTCAAGGAAGGCCCTAAGACCCTGCCAGCAGTGGCGGGCCTAGAGCCGGGTGGGATCGCTTGCAAAGGCTCCCTGCGCCGCCTCACGGTGGGTTTGCGCTGCAGCATTGATGGTGCTATTGATATAAAAGGAGGCTCTGAGCTTAGATTGGGCTTCAAAGCTTCACTTGTCTTGAACTTCTTTCTCTCTTTCTTTTTCAAGTCTCGCTGTTGTTTTTTTATCAAGTTTAATTTTGGATTTCTTCCTTGTCTTTATTTTCTCTCTCTCCCGAGCTCCCAGGGTCCCGGCGCCTACGTTGTGGAGGACGTCGTGGGTCTGCACAACGGACAAATCTACTACATGGGCACGTCCGAAGGCAACTGGTGCGAACGGCACCTGTTCCAAGTCCCCGTCCATCCTCAGCCGGCTGCTGATGCCTCGAAGGCGCCGCAGTGCTTGACATCGGAGCAACCCGGCTTCCACAATTGCTTGTTCAAAGCCACTGCAGGAGCAGCAGGCGCAGGTGCAGCAGCAGGTGCTATGGTAGTAGACACCCATTCGCGCATTGCCCAGCCCCCCATCGTCAAGCTCTACAAACTCTCCGCCGACAGCGGATCGGGTGCTGCGTCTTCTCTGACCCAGCCCCAGCAGTTGTTTGACGCCGCGAAAGCTGATGCCCGGGTCGCGCAGTTGGGCCTTCAAGACGAAGGCGCCGCGCCTCAGCTGCGCTCCTTTGCGTCCACCGACGGCCAGGTCAGATATGACATATACGTGACGTATTATTGATCAGGCTGTCTTTCGATGGTAGTTGAAAAAGAACAATCCTCAAGTTCCACTGTTTCTCTGCCGTATCTAATTTCTCATCTTTATTCATTGTTTTTTCAATGGGGTCTTCTGCTCTACCAGGTGACCCTTCAAGCCGCGGTGTACGTGCCCGATTCCAAAGTGCATGGTCCTGGCCCGTGGCCCACCCTGGTCTCGTGCTACGGGGGGCCGCATGTGCAGGTGAGTTGTGTCGTGTCCTCTTCGGAGACTAAAATAGAAAGAAAGCAATTGGATAGTCGGTGATGTCTTGCTTCTTCTTTGATAAGCTCGCTTTTCATTTGTTTTGCTTTGGGTATCTTCTCCGTAATTCTCCACTTATTCTAGCTCATCTTTTCATGCGTGTTTGCATGCAGTTCGTGTCGGACCAGTGGAGTTTGACCGCAGATTTACGGGCGCAGTACTTGCGTGCGCAAGGCTTCCTGGTGCTGAAAGTGGACAACCGGGGCTCGTACCGCCGCGGCTTGGCCTTTGAAATGCCGGTTCGGAAGCGCATGGGCACTGTGGAAGTCGACGACCAGGTTCCAGCAATAATTCAAATCCTGCTCTCTATGCCTCTTCCCGTGCTTTCATTTCATCGATTGACTATTGCATTTTTCTCTATCTGACGTTAGGTATAGAATATTTTTTATCTAAATTGTTTAAATGAATTTCCACTTTCTCACAATTTGCTTCATCGAACGTATATGCCCTCTACCTCCTCCTCCTATACAGGTGGCAGGTGTGGAATGGGCAGTGCGCGCCGGCTTAGCCGACCCCAAGCGCGTAGCTGTCGCGGGGTGGTCGTACGGCGGCTACCTCAGCGCCATGTGCTTGGCAACCGCGCCCAAGACCTTTCAAGCGGCCGTGTGTGGAGCTCCAGTGACCGACTGGCGCCTCTACGACACTGCTTACACGGAACGGTATGTGAATATGTTTACAAGATTGGCACCCGAAAAGGGAAAAACATATGAGATGGAACAGTAGAAGAAGAAGGAGCAGAAGGGCTGATGTCAAACAGCTCAAGTCTTCTAAACCTACTTTTGACGTTCTGGCACTCTCGAGATGGATTTTCGCTTTTCAACCATTCCTCTGTTTCCACCTCTTCCCTTCCTCTAGGTACATGGGGCTCCCTCAAGAGAACAAAGAGGGCTACGACAACGGCGCATGCCTTCCTCATCTCGACAACATTCAAGGCTCCATGCTCCTCTGCCACGGCCTCATGGTAATACTGTTATCGTGCATGTGTACCACCACCATCTTCTCTCCCCTAATACTCACATTTGTTGAAAAAGTTTTTTTTAAGAATCATACTCTTCTTTCAGGGCATATAGAAATCTGCTTTTTTTTTCTTCTTCTTTTTTCTGAACTGTTTCTTCCGTAATCCTGCCTTTCTTTCCATCAGGACGAGAACGTGCTCTTTCGCCACTCAGGGGTGCTCATTGACGGCCTCGTCACTGCCCGGAAGCGCCACGAGCTCCTCTTGTTCCCCTCTGAAAGGCACGGCCCGCGCCGCCCCACCGACCGCTCTTTCCTCGAAGAGCGCATCTTGGCTTTCCTTCAGGACAGCCTCGGGGTCAAGTAAGCAAAAAATGAAAACCGCATTAGGCTTCATCAGGCCGCTCTCTTTTCAGAGGAGCAGGCTCTTTCAAGGGCAGAACCCAACGCTGCTAAGGCAATGGATTTTAGCATCAACATCAAGATCCACCCCTTATTTCGCACAACAAAATTATCGCGCCGCAAGCCTTCACAGTGCCCAGGTGCTTCTGCATGGGCTTTAGCTATGCATACATCACCCGAATGCGGTATAATTGTTTGCTTGATGCATTTCTGGATTTTTTTGCTACGGGCGCTGTAGAATACCAGCTCCTTGCTCCTTGCCTCAGTCATGAATATCTGATATCCGGATCTCATGCCACCATATGCCGCTTCCTCTCGTATAATGCGAAATCTAATAACTACGGACTACAGCTGTAGTGGCTAGAGTAGAGCTGAAGACAAGAGACCCGCGCATGGAAATTTTGGCTGGGTTAGGAATTCTGCGCGAATCACGCGGAAATCACGTGGAAAGGGCAAAGGGAATATACATTCTGCGCGCGAATCACGCGTGGACGTGAATTTTTTTTGGCTGTAATGAATAAGGAATGAGCACATGGCGAATCTCCTCTTCTGTAGTATAGCAGACGGCGCCTTGTAAGCATCGTAATAGAAAAAGCAGAATTTGCGCTGCTTTCCTCCTTTTCTCTACCTGTTAGCCGTCTAATTCAGGCCCTTCGGGGCCTGTCTGAAAAAACCAATGTTTTATTGCTATGTGCTGTGAGGGCAGTGGGAACTGACCACGAGAAGAAAGCACATGTACATGCATATCAAACATGCGCGCCGCACAAATGGTGCGAGGTGCGCGTCGTGTCCAAAAGGAACACAACAAGTCAACAAGACGGTCAAGACGAGAGGACAGTGACTGAACGACTACTTGGCGCTTGCAATGCTGACACGCTTCTTCCTCTTCTTGACCTGCTTGCTCATCCGCACGGCCTCACGAACGTCACTCGCTTCGCAAAACGCCACGAATTCATGGTAGTCCACTGCGCCGCTGTTGTCCGTGTCAAAGACTTTGGCAATTTGTTCCGCTTGCTTCGTGCTCAGCTCAAAGCTGTCACCACCGACACAAACAGTAACAAAAACACAAATCAAACAAAAATAAGAAATGTAGACAAAAATAAGAAAATATAGACAAAAATACAGAATCAAATCGCATCGTAAGCATTCACGCTATATAATTAGCTTACCCCATGTTGGTGAGGCCGTTGAGAAGCTCTTGCAAGTCAATTTCTCCACTGCCATCGGTGTCAATGCTCGAAAACACTTTGGTAAATTTGGGTTTGCCTTTCTTCGACTTAGCCAAACGATTAATTTCAGCCTTTTGAAGCAAAACAAAGACAGGTTTAACGAAGCGCACTTGAAGATTACGAGAAAGCCGCCACACAAGATAAGTAGGTCAAGGGAAGACAGCGCAAGCGCAGCTGTGTCTACTAACTACCAATGACTAGCAGGAAGAACGACGGAGCAAAACAAACACCCTCTTGTTCAAGCCATCGAGGCTACGTACATGGATGTCCATCACCATTTGCTCTAGACTCGCGTCGGTGAGCGCGCCATCGGGCGTGGTGTCTGGCTCCCCACCGCTCGAGTCTACAATCCGATCGCGGCTTGGCGTGCGCCTCCGCTGAGCTTTGCCTCCGGGAGTCTTGGACAACGCGTCCTCGTCGAAGGAAATGCCGCCCTTCAAACTGGACCGCCTGAGGGCCATGAAGGAGATACATACGGGCGTGAAAAACAAACACGATGAAATAACTTGGAAGAAGAAGGTAAAACAAAAGAGACGGTCTTCTTTTGAGGAATGCACAATAGAGCAAGTGACGACATCAGTCAGCACGAGTGTGGCTGCGATTGATGCACACCAAATGAAGAGATACCGCAATCAAGTGAATGCATATTCAAGCAGGACAACGGGTGGGACGGTTACGTTACCTCGGAGCAGCTGCGGCGGACTCGTCTGATGCGCCCGAGTCCGCCCTTCCGTTCCTCAAAGCCCCCTGAGGGGGTGGTGGCGGCAGCGTAGAGGAGGACTGGGTGTTGGAATACGCTGCGTCTAATCCCATGGCAGCGATGAAGTCCTTGTACTGAATCGCGCCGTCCTGCCGACCAAGTGAGAAAAACCAGACACGCGAAGGTAAGAATATGTGTAAACTCTTTGCTAGCAAGCCGCTCTTTTCTTCATCAGTATCTTCAGTAAGTAAAGAGGTTAAAATTCTCCACCGCTTGACCAACTCTTATCCTCTATACCTGAATGCTAAACCGCTGCAACAATGCTAAATTCTCGGCGTTGGTCAAATAAATCCCGAGCCGCTTGAGGCCGTCCACAAACTCGGGCACGTCAATTTCCCCGCTGAAGTCCGTGTCGAAGTGCTCGAAGATCTCAAGCGGGTCCACCCCTTGCCCAATGGCCTTTTTGGAGATGAATGGCAGGTCCATAATGAGTAAAAAAAAGAAAACGTGGGTATTGATAGTCTAAACCATATCTATTCGAACGTAGGACAGCAGCCGGATTCATAGAACAAACACCCCACCTTGTTGAGCAGAAACTTCAAGCGCAGGTACTGGTAGTCCACGACCGCTGCTTTTGGCTTCGCGTTGGTTGCCGCCGCCTGCACCGCGCTCGCTCGGCCTGCGCTGCCCAGGTTGAAGCTGCCTCGGCTGTGCCCGCCGGGTACCACGTGGCCGTCGGTATTTTTCCGCACGAAACTATATTGGAGCCGCCCCCCGAAGGCCGTGCCCACTTCTTGCTGTTCGGCGCCACTTTTGCTGCCATTGTCCATGCTCGAAAATGCGTTCGAGGTCACGGCCAAGCCGCTGCCATAATTCCGGCTGTTATAGTTACCGTTGTTGTTATTGCCTATAGGTTGGGCTTGCTCTGATGTAGTAGGCGCCTGGAAATGCCGCAGCTTCCCGTGGAGCTTGGCCTACAAATTGAGGATTAGAATAGATGAGAGGGTGAGAGGGTGCACATGAAAGCGAAAGCTACTCGGCGTGATATCGAGCGAGATGGATCAAATTCTAAGAGCAAACAAAAAAAATAGACCAGTAGGACGCGCTCGAATCATAAAGGAAGAGGCGCTGCTGAGCAGATGGCTTGTTCGCATCAAAGAGAGAGGCAAGCTCCTGACTTACCTTGGTGTTGCATGCCGTGCAGAACCCGTTCGCCTGGATCAGGTACGACGCCGCGCCACAGTTGGGCGTTTGGCAGCCCGGCGTAGGCTTCGCTGGCTCTGCTGCAAACGAAATGCGATTGGCCGAGCGCTCCGGCGCTGGGCGCGCGAGCGTATATGGGCTGCGGCTGCCTCGTCGTAACTCCCCCGAGGGGGGAAACCCAGCGCTGCGTGAACGCCGCACCGACTGCGTGACCTGCGAAGGTCCTGACGGTGCCTCGCGCATGGAGGGCGAAGCACGCAGCATCATGCGCGAAGTTGGCCTTACTTGCGGGCCACTAGGCGGGGCTGGCGGGGTCGCTGCGCTGGGAAATAACCGAGACAAGCCAGCATTCGACACAAGCCCGCGGTAGTACGACGCCTGCTGTTGCGCTGGCATCGAGCCAGTCAAGGATTGTTCAGTTGGCATTTGGAATTGGAAATTATTGGCGGTAACGACCATATCACGGCCTTGCAATGCTCCATGGTCGCTTCGGCGTGGAGCTTGTTGTGATCGCGACTGCAGCGAGAGATTCGAGACGTACGAGGAGGCGGCTAGCCCCGGACGAGACTCCATTGCAGGAGGTAGAAGTGGCGACTGCATGTCATTAGCTAGTCGCGAGTGCCGCTTATACGCTGGAGATAAGCCCTCGTTAAAGGAAGGCTTGCGTTGATGGATAGCGCTTGGACTGTCCTTGACTGGTTCTTGGAATGAGGCACCTCTTCTCATGTCTCTGTCCTCTGAGAATGCCCACTGGCGTGGGTCCTCGCGTTGCTCACACTTGCTACAATAGCCCGAATCTTGGACGAGGTAAGACGCCATCGTGCACGCGGGCGTGCGACATCGTCGCAGCGGAGTAGAGTCCATCTCTTGACTAAGCAGTAAAGCAGCAAACGCAGCAGGTTCGGAGTTAAGTTCGGAGATCATAAATTTTATCAGAAGTCTCATCACTTCGGCCGAATAGACTAGCCAAATACCGAGAACCGGGATCGGCACGTATACAGGGAGTTTTGCCGCTTTTAGCGACACCCCCACTCCTCATCATTCGTAAACCTACGTCTCAAGCTTCCTTCTAAGGATCCTGAGACGTAGGTTTACGAATGATGAGGAGTGCGACAACGCGACAACCAATCTGCGTTTCTCCATTTTCTTTGACAGAACGAAGAATGAAACAGATTTGCCGGATTCTGCAAAAAAACTTAATTCATGGAAGATTCAGAACAGTACACAGAAACTTCTGAAATTCTGCTCAATTCTTCCCGTATGCACATACGTGACGTGTGTTGTGCCTCCACCAACCACAGGACACAGGGCTTACCAGACCACAGAGAAGCGCCCACGGCGGACACTACACGCATTGAAAAGTGGGGCACGTTTGTTGGCTCCTCGCCCCTACAAGTATGATATAAGATGCCAAGGCGCGAATGTTGCTGTGGAGAGCTGTATGCTTTTGCTGCTGTCTTGGTTCTGTTAGCGTTGGATTTATTTCCCCCCAAGCTTCAAGTGTTGTGATGAGAAGTAACTGTGACTGTACTGTGCCCACGCCCATTACCGAGCAAGAGTTCACGCGAATGTTATTCGGACGTAGTCTATAAATATCATTCATAGTACGAACATATTTCCTAACTTTTCATCGCTGTACTCGTATGCTCGATTTTTTTTGTAGTTGGACATCGTCTTCAACCATCCCCACGCCGTTGATAATCACCCTTCAAAATGTCGGAAAAAGAAGGGCGAACGTGCCTAACCTGCGCGAAGGCCAAGATCAAATGCGACAAAGTGCTCAGTGGGAAATGCGGCCGCTGCACGCGCCTCGGAATTGAATGCCATGCGCAACTGCGCGGCCGGGGGCGCCCTCCCAATTCGGCGAGTCAGTTGGTGCCTACACCAGCTGCGAAGTCTACGCGCGCGCCCCCGTCCAAGGCCACCAAGCCTTGCAAAGTAATGGCTTCTGGCCGCAAAGCACGCACCCGTGTCCCAACCTACAAACTCAAGGAATTCGTGGAGCAAGCTGTTGAGTCTGAAGAGGAAGAAGAGGAAGATCCTGTGAGTTGTGCGGCGTGGGTTTTGTGATTCCTTCCCAGTCTTTTTCAACCGCTACTCCACCCTCGCACCCACTTATTACGCGCTCTCCTCATTTATTCTATCATATGACCTTCACAGTCGCGTGCGTATATAACTCTTGACTCTTGTGTGTACGAACAGGAGGAAGAATACGCGCTCGACGACGAATCTTTCTTTCACGCCGCTGGTAATGTGGCTCGTCCCTCATCTGCCTCCAATCAAGTTACCTCTCGCGCGCCCTTGTCGCCCCATGCTGCGAAAGCGTCTGCCCCAGTGCTCTCCGGCACGCCTACCCTGCAGAAGATGGTGGCGCCCGTCTCAAAAGCAGCGGCGGCGCCTGCGCCTGCGCCTGAACTGCCCTCGTCCGTTGTGGGAGCTCCTCCTCAAGGGTCCAATCCTCAGCGCAGCATGCTGGTGGAGGCCATCAAAACGGCGCTCCGCGAGCAGAAGAAAGCTTGCTCGGACAAGGGGGCGATGCGTGCTAAGTCTAGTGCCGTGTGCAGCTGGCTGCTCGACGTGGCTTGCGCAGGCAACAACGAACCGTTGCACGACGAAGTTCTCAACCTGGCGGAGGTAAAAAATGGATCAAGAGATCTGTACTTCTGCAAAGCTTCTTCTCGGAATCATGCTGCCTTTCACCATTCGCCTTCTCCTTTTGCAATTCATTATGCCTTATGGTATCTGATCTCTTCCTGTCGCCTTTCTGTGCTGCTTCTACACCAGTACCTGGAGCTCGACGACTCCTTGCTCGAGTCGACTTTCGAACCGAAGCCCCTCTTGACCCCCGCCGAAAAAGCGCAAGTGCAAATCCCCAACTTCGTGGCGGCGCTGGACGGCGGCGGCTCCGCCTTCATGGTGCACGCGTCCGTCGGCGGCGGCGCGGCTTTCTTTTGCAACGACGGGGTGGCGACCCACTTCGTGGTAGTAGGCGCCCGAGTGCGACGCGGTGTTCGAAGCCGGGGGGCAGTGCGACCCCGATGCCGTGATGCGGCGCCTGGTGGCGACCCGCGACCGCCCCGCCTTCGTGCGTGCCTTCGCCGACCTGCTGGTGAAAGAGCCTGACCTGTCCTCCGAGACCACCCTCTTGGTGCACGTGAACGCGCGCGCGGACCCCCGCAGCGACGCACCCCCCGTGCTGTGCCTCGCGCAGCTCCGCGCCTCGTTCATTGGCGCCGGCGCCGGAGCAGGAAGCCCGCAGGAAGACGACGGCCTCGGCGGCGCAGTGTTTGGCATCAAGTTCATCCCCATGCCCGAGTCCAACTTCTTGCCGCAACAATCAAGCCTGCCCCTCATGTCAGCGGCTGGCCTTTTGTCATCCACTGTGGCGCCAGGAGCTGACTCAGCGGGGCCCCTCGTGCCCCTTGACCAAGGCCTTGCGTTGGACCCCGCCGGAGGAGTACCATCGGCGGTTTGGCAGCAGTTCCAACTGCCCGAAGGGCCGCAGCCCACGCCGCAGCAACAGCAGTGGCTCAGCGCGCTCGCGCTGGAGAGGCACACCGAAGCCCTGGCCCAACAAGGAGCTGAGCAGCCACCTGCGCTGCACCTGTCCACGGCGTGGCTGTCTCAGCCGGACCAACAACAGCAACAACAGCAGCAACCGTTCATGCCGCTGTCGCTCTTCGCGGGCTCCTTCGCCTCTCGCACGACGCCGCCTTTACTGCCACCGGTGCTCTCGTGTGCCTCGGCAGACTCCCCCATGACAGCAACTACCAGCGATTACCCAGGTGCGTCCCCATCACTGTCGGAATCGTCAAAGCGCAGCGCCGCCCAGGTGCCGGAAGAACAAGGCCGTCGGGACAAGCGACAAACCCTTGCTTCGGGGCGCTACTCCACGGACTGCTTCACCACCGCAAGCGTGTTTGAAAGGTTGACCTTGAGCCGTGGCCTCAGCGCCAACGCCAGCAGCACCACCACGGGGAGCACGGCCGACGGGAGCTCGACCAGCAGCAGTTTGGACTGCCACGAGCACAGCAACAACAGCAGCAGCAGCAGCAGTGCTAGCAGCGGCCCGAACCCGAATTCCTTCCCGACGGCAGAAGCGTTAGCTGAGCTCAACGGTGCACTACAGGGCGTGGACGTGAATCCTTTCGACGAGCCCGACCTCTTCGCCAACGGAGTCTTGGATGAATTTGATGGTACTTTTGCCGATCTGCTGGGCCCGACGGCGGCGCACCATTTCGGCGGAGGTCCAGTAACCACGGACAGCGCAAACGTTTCCGACGTCCCCTACTCAATTATGATGGGAAGTATTTTCGCCTAAACCCAAGGGCGAAAATTTGTGATCAAGGGAAAATTGACTGGCTTGCTTCTTCAAATTGTATCCGCGGTCTCGATGCGCCATGCGAAATCGCACCGCGCTATCAAGAGAGAACACCCCGGTCCTGACGCGTGTTCAGAGGCGAGAGCGACGAACAGCATTGTGCAGGGTTACTGCCAACCTTCATTCAACTCAGTTTATTCCTAACTCGGAAGTATTCTATGGTCATACTACAATCTGCAATACTTCCATCCACTTAAGAAGGAGAAGGCTCGAGGAAATAGGGGGTGGTGGTCGCGAAGGTCTAATGTGTAATAAATTAATATTTATAATAATGGACTTAATAACATGCATTAGATTAGATTAGGTTATACTCTCCAATTGCAAAGAAACAACAACAAGTAGCATAAAGCTGCGTTTTGATGAATCCTCCAGAGCAAGCCTTACTGGGCTGAGTGCCCCTTTGCGTAATGCAATGTTCATCTTTATCTCATAAACCCTGTAGGATCAATTCTCGGAAGGAGGCATAGGTTTCGAGTACGTCCGCGATCTCCACTCCGACCTATCCTCCGCTATGACACGCCAAAATATGCATAAGTAAAAGTAATAAGTAAGAGTAATAACAACCCGAACACGAACCTTAAAACCTTGAACCACCGTTTACTTCCACTACTCCCCACTGGAATTCCCCCTGCACCACAGTACCGTTAACCCGTAAAGTCCTCTTTACTGTTCTCCACTGTGACCTACAGGACTCCAGCAAGAGTCTCCATCTAGCATTTAGTTGCATTAAATTTTAATTGATAATTGATGATGGAACTCTTCGCTTTCGATTGGGATTTCGAATTAAATTCCTTTGATCCGAGTGAAGCCTCCGCGCGTGGAGGCGTCTCTTTGCCATTATCCTCCAGTCAGACTGACCTGGAGGGTACAAATGGGCGTTAGCTGAAACAACTCTATGGCTGTGACACACGGTCTCAGCTCGCCCCCTGATTCTGATTCGGCACGTGGAGAAAACCAAATGTCCGCTCCAACGGACAAAAACGCACCCCGAGCCAAACGTACAGTACAAAAGCTAGCTTTTGCAATCTGAGGACAAAGGACTAGGACGAGGGACTGGGCTTATTGACTGGCTTGAATACAAGACTAAGACAGGGAACTCCTTTCAGAGCACGCTTCGCTAATAGTTTCCTAGTCTACCTTCTTATACTAGCGAATGTCTTGTGGTCTACTCTTTGCTCACGCGACTGGCTTGTGCAAAGAGTCATGGCGACCGGTTCTCTCGGCTCTCAAAACTAAGGCTAGCCCTACGCTCTTCGATTTCCAAGGCCACGGATCTCGAGGCACTGAAATGATACGCCCCGGCTCAAGCTGGTCAGAACTTTTATTTTATGAGCAAAACTCAGGCCTAGTTGCAATAGCTTAGCGAGCTAGATAGGCTTAATCCTCGAGGCGTGATGTAATGCACCTGCTTGTGCTGGCAATGCTTACGAATGTATTTCGGGTTACGTAACGTGTTGTGCTATACCATGGTGATGATTGAATCTATTTCCAATTGACATCACATTGTCTTTGCCTGTTTACTCCAGGGATGATTTCGCTGTGAGCGATGTTCTCGCAGCAGCAGCTCGGGCACCTGAAGGCATGCCACTCGTTGGAGTTGGCCACTCGTTTGGTGGGGCCGCTCTTATCAAAGCCGAGCTCGCGCAGCCAGGTACTTTTGCAGCGCTTGTTCTGAGCGAGCCAATTTTGTTTCCACATGACGTGAAGCCTGGCGACCGCGCTGCTCTAGCAGACCGCGCGAAGAAGCGGCGAGCGCAATGGAGCTCAAAAGACGAAGCGCGGAGCTTTTTCGAAAGCCGGCCCATGTTTCAAGCTTGGCACCCTGCAGCCTTGGCTGGCTACCTAGAAGGTGGCCTCGTGGACAGGAATATTGGAAAAAGCCCTGGCAGTAAAAACAACGAGGTACACCTTGCATGCTCGCCAGATTCAGAAGCGGCCTGTTATGGCGGTCCCGGGCGTAGTATCTTTGCAGAACTGCCTCGCGTGGAATGCCCAGTCACAATCCTCGTGGGTGCTAGGTCAAAACACCTTGACAATGTTCCGATTGACGGCGAGAACGATGAATCAATGACCACCTTGGGGTACTTCCAGAGTCTATCGAAACGTTTACCTCGTGGAAGAGTAATCGTTTTGGACGATTCTGGGCATTTCCACCCGCAGGAGCGACCGGATACTGTTGCCGATATAATTGACATGGCCGTGACAGAAACGCTAGCTTCGAAGCCCCTGCATTCAAAGCTTTAGTTGCAGTAAGATTTTTGCTCGTCTCGCTCCTGTTTCTATTATGAAGCGGTGCCACATGTCCACTTAAACCCGTAGTGCGTGGAAGCCAAAATTTAGCATGTTCCATGTTCGACGTTACGCATGCTTGGTGGCTAGGACTCTGTTTGTTATGCGGGTTTCCCCAGCCCGGATCTCAATAGGGAAAGCTAAAACATTACTCAAACACACCGCTCACGACTCGAACGTCGGTGTTGCCAGTTTTTCTGAACTTTCGTGCTTTTGTGTAAATGGCTACGTCTAATTTTTAAATTAATATATTTGCGAAGGGAAAATATAGGGGCATGCCATTAATAATTTCAGGCACCATTTTCCTATATAAGCCCACTCAGACTCAACACCTCGTCCCTTGTTGCGGTCTCGTGCGCTTACTTTCGTTGATATAAAAGCGAATTGAAGGCCAAAAAGGCGGAATCAAGAATCAAAAGCAGTTCGAACTCAGGGTACCGATCGACCTCCTCCAACGCGTTGAGAATCACCAGGCGAGCAGATTTGGCCAACCCTTCAAAGACAACACAAAGAAGTGCAACTGATAAGTGCTAGGAAGTAATTCAGGTACAGTAAGTGTAGTCTTCGCATAATAATTTCATAGAAAGCAAGAACTCACTTTGTATCACCAATGAAGCCCTTCGCATTTCCTCGTTCGATGCCCTTCACGCAGAAACGCAGGGCCGAATAAACTTGGCGGACAAGGCTATTTTGAGGCGACAAATTGGCTCCAATGGACAAAGTAGAAAACACGGTGGGCAAATTTATGAACACTGCCTCAGCGTCAACGAGCGGATTTTTTGTGCGGCTGCTCGAAGACCTTCCGAGATTCAAGTCCATCGACGGATCTGAAAGCGATGCCATTATTGCATCCTCAAGATTAGCCCACTGGGTATATCCACAAGCCATGTCAATCTCTGCTACATTCCTCGGAAAATTTGAAACTTCAGACCGCTCGGAATAACGAAATTTGAGAGCTCGAGTCGCACCTTTGTTCTTCTTTGTCGGCATTGAGATACGCCCTACTGAAGCAAACGGCCACGGATTATCGTAAGTCTTATTTGTCTCGAAAGTAGCGCCTCCTCCATGACAAGTTTCAAGCTGTTGGATGAATCGCGGATCGCTCAGAAAGCTTGTTTCGCGCCATTGAATGAGTTTGCTCAAACCAATAAGTTCAACGTACATTGCAGCGTATTGAAAGTCGAAGTCAAACATAACCGGGGGTAAAATGAGCGTCCGGTTGGAAACGAGAGCTGCTGCGACGAGCCAACTGAGGCTCCACCTCAAACAATCCGTGCAATGATAGCCCCTCGCCCTACTGAGCGATAGCGTACCTTCAACAGCGAGAACTCTTGTTGACCCCGGACAACTCCCGTATCCACCGTCGGCGCCACCCCACGGTTCAGCTCTGGTGGTATGGAGGCCACCCGTCGCGAACCAGCGCGGCGTCGATGGATGCACGCGGATTTCACGAGACAAGTACGACTTGGCCACTGGAGACTGAAGCGGAGTTGTGCTAAGCACGTGCGCTGCGAAAGTCTCTCCGCCTACAGGTCGAGGAGTGACCGACGCTGCCACATCGTGCGAATCAAGCAATTGAGCACCAAGCTTCATGCCTGAGGGAAGGTCTACGTCAATAGGCGACTGTTTATGGTTCCGGTTCATACAAAGGCGAGTGACCAGGCAAAAAGCACGCTGGTCGTGCACGTTCTTGTCTCGTGTGGTCCATTCGATAGTATTTTCAAATACTTGTACCGTCGTGGGCGATCCATGTGACGCGAATATGCCGATATTGGGCTCTAGGGGCGAGTACTAATAGAACAGTGAAGTAGAATAGTAGGAAGGCGCAAGACGAACAATCGGTTAGGTAAAACATAATGATGAGCAGGGGAACAGCGCGCATAAATAAAAGTTTCACACGTTTACCTGATGGCTGGAAATGACTAAGTCCACCGCAGGGTCACTGAGAGCCGTAAAGATTTGGTTTGGCTTTTTGAAAATGAATACGTCCATTTCCCAAAAAATAAAGGTAATTCCTCTCCGGGCTAGCGATCGAGCCACGATGAACTTAGAAAGCGTTGTCCGAGACCTCAGCTCCGCATGTGCGACGCGATCTTTCGGCCCACCTGCTTGAGATAGCGCTGCATACTCATCTTTGTGCTGCCCTGCGTCGTTTTTGTTTTCTATCGGGGTTACCACATCAGCGTTCAGATCGCAAGCGTGCTGTTTGCTGATTTTGTCGTATGCCACCACAAAGAACGTCTCCAGTCCTACAATGGCCCGTGCCGTGTATAATTGCTCCTCAACTAAACCTGCATATCGCGTGTCTGTCATGGTGAAACCCAATGGTACGTTCAATGATGATTGGTGCCGCCACTTCGCTTCAATGGCAATCATCTGCTCATCATATGACACATCTTTATCATCGTTCGCGCACCCAATTTGATCTGGTTGCCTCGATATACTTGACCCTGATTTGAGTGGAGCATAGCCAGTAAGTGCAGAGCTCGCCCCTAATTTATCTTGTGAGATTCGCTCCTGAAGTCGATTCCGAGCTTCGTCAAGCAACGCTCGACTCGTTTCCAATATTGATGCTGGCTTGACATTTTGTTGTGAGCACTCTGACTCATTAGCATAAAGTTCGACAGCAGTCTCATAGTAACCAAGAGAACAAAGTGCCGACGCTCCAGCTGGGCAGTCCACACGATGCCGCCACAATGGCAAAATTCCTTGATTTCGTTGCGAGCTGTGATAGTGTTGTCTTCGCAGTATCGTAGGTGGCATTGAGCTTCTGGTTTCGCGTGCTGGGAGGCCTTGGATCGTGTTACTGGGCGGCAACACTCGGGTAGGGTCTTCCACATGATTCGCTTCGTGTTGGTGGATAAGCGATTTCTGCTCATCGAATCTGCTGCTTACGTGTGCTAACGATGTCTGTCTACGGATGAACAACCTCATGTTGCTGGCCCCAAGTATAGCCACGAGGGAAAAGAAGCCAGCCACCAGTACTTTCATACAAGAAATGGGCTTGGTTGACTTGCGGGCCATCCTAGAAGTTATTCTCAATGCTCAAGATGATGGTCTAGCTACTGTATCATTCAGTTGGCAACGAGCACGCCTTATTGTCTAATTTTTTTTGCTAAACTTCAGCCCTGGAAGATTACAGTACCATGTCGACGGGGCTAGAAAGCCAGGAAACTAACCGAGAGATTAAGTCGTCAATTGTGGCCAGTGCTGCGGAAGTAGTGGTGAAGGAGACGCGAGTTCAGCAACAATAGTATCTTGCGTGTTTCTCAAACCAGAAGCCCAAATCTCCGAAGCCCAAGCAGTAATCTAAAGATCAGGTTCCGACCGAAAATCCCACCTGTATTTTTAGCTATGGTGCTAGCGGGCGCCAACTTCCAGAGACGCTAACGCCCTCCTGGATCTCATTTAACGACTGCCTGGGCCTTCGGCTACCTTCTTATAAGGTCTAGTGAAGGCTTCAGGACTTTTTTATTTTTTCCGAGGCGCTTGACCCAGCCTTCCGTCGAACCTCACCTTCGATACCAACAT
>Ga0307979_1001231_pt1 | contig 18147 bp, 16 predicted proteins | sample OrgLakmetage1058_FD_201833 | JGI IMG/M metagenome (GOLD analysis project Ga0307979, IMG submission 201833) | Saline water microbial communities from Organic Lake, Antarctica - #1058 | ecosystem: Environmental > Aquatic > Non-marine Saline and Alkaline > Saline | place: Antarctica: Organic Lake...
TTTGTCTTTGACCCAGCCCCGATATTTGAGTCAGTTGATCGCCTTGCGAAAAAAGGTGGCCGCGAGGCAGTCGGCCGCTGCACCACTAAAGACGATGCCGAGCAGGCATCGGAGTGGTTATTAGCAAGACTCGCAAGACTCTCCCCAACCACCAAATTTTCAACTGAAATAACGCCGGGTGCAGGCCAGTTTCTTCTGAAGCTCGCCAGAAGCTAGCTAGGGGCACTAACAAAGCCCAGAGAGAATGTTTCGTTAGCCACCGATAAGCCTGTGGGTGGGCTGATAGCCTCCATAACTTGTTATTTCAAAGAGTTCGCCTTCAGCAATGGCGGCCTGATTGTTCTAAGCTCTTCTACAGAGAGTGAGATGCCGATGCGCAAAGTCGAAGTAGTACTGCCTCTGAAGCTATTCTCAACCCTAGATAGAACCGATTCGGCTCCCCTGCATACTCAGCTCACTAAAATAATTGAAGCTGCGATACTTTCCGGAAAAATGGAACCCGGTGACAGGTTTGAAAACGAAGTGGCTCTTGGAGAGCGCCTGGGGTTGTCTCGACCGACGATTAGACGCGCGATATCGGAACTCGTCAACCAAGGACTCGTGGTCCGCCGCAGAGGGGTCGGAACCCAAGTGGTCCAAGGACAAATTACCCGGGGACTTGAACTAACTTCGCTATTTGAAGACCTACGAACCGCAGGTCTGACCCCGAAAACCAGAATGCTCGAAGTTTCGACAGTGCCTGCGACAAAGCTCGTAGCCGAAAAACTTGGTGTTCAAGAGGGAGCCGATGTCCTTTACGTGCACCGGCTTCGCTTCGCCTCGGGGACGCCAGTTGCCGTGATGGAGAATTGGTTGAACAGCGAATATGCCGAACCGAATCACGCAACCTTGGGCACGCTCGGCCTCTACGCAGCGCTAAAAGAACGTGGGATTGAAATCAAGATCGCCAAACAGAACGTTGGAGCCCGCAAGGCGTCCTCACTGGAAGCTGAGTTATTGGAGATTGAAAAAAACGCTCCGGTTCTCACCATGGACCGAACCGGTTATGACACGTCTGGTCATGCAATTGAATATGGTCATCACTGCTACCGGACCGACATTTATTCGCTGGAGTTCACTCTGGTGAGTCGCTAGTCAAAAAAATTAGTCGGCTAGGTAGGGCAACCTAGAATCAGGCGCTAGGTTTTCCCAAGTCTTTCTGGCCCAGGAGTGGTTGGGATCATCGACGATGTTCCAGGTTCGTTCTGGATCCGGCCCTGCCATCACATTCATGAAGTAAAGGTCATATGGCGGAATTGCCGAGACCGGTCCGTGGAAGCCGAACGGAACCAAGCAGACATCGCCACTGCGGATCTCTCTGGCCTCAGAAATCATTCGGTCATCAGATGGATAAGCTCGAAAGTAACCGATTGGGTCAGATGCTTCTGGGGTTGCTTGATTACGATCAGGCGCAAGCTCGAAATAATAAATCTCTTCCAAGTTGGATTCCACACCTGGATCAAAAGTGTCGTGTTTATGTGGTGGGACACCCGAGTGGTTTCCCGACGGAACAATTACCTCGACCACGATCATGGCGCTAGCATTCAAGAAATTTACACCACCGTAGTCGTGAACCTGGCGACTGGCTGGACCAGCACCTCGCAGAGTGACTTCAACATCTTCCTTCGCCGTGAATTGAACGGTCGCGTCTGCCTTGGCCTTAGCCTCAGCGACAATGAAACGTCCGGATCCGGTTATTTTTGCAGCGGTATTCCTTGGTAAAAATAAAAAATCGGCGGGGCCATGAAAGACCGACTTGCGACCTCGGAGCTCCTTGGCACCCGGGGCCGAACCAAGGTATTCAACCAGAATGCCGTCTCCACTCAAAGGCCAAATTGCACGCTCCCAATTATCGGCAGGCAATGAAAATGACTCCGCTTTATCGAACTGGCCAACCTTCACCCCCGTGTAGCTCCATCCGGCTTCGGTATCGTCAAGCTGTACCTGCCAACCGCTCCTGGCAGCAGTTCCAGAAGCGTGATAAAAATTCTGCATTTTGGACCTAGGCGACTTCAGCTACTACGGAGTTAAGAAACTCCACGCTAGCCTTAGCGTCCAGAAAAGGCCCCAGTTTAGAACCGGGATCAGAATCAATGACGTTATCTTGCTCTAGAGCAAACCAGCCGGTGTAGCCGGCCGAGATCATGTTCTTGATGATCGCTCTCACATCAACATCCCCCTGCCCAAGAGGTGTGTAAAGCCCCTGCTGAACACCCTGGTAATAAGTCAACTCGCCATCTCTGACTCGAAGCGCCACCGCGAGGTTTACATCTTTCAGGTGCGAGTGACGGATTCTCGATCCATGCTCTTTAGTAAAAACAACCGGATCGGTTCCGCCTATCAGCATGTGGCCTGTATCTAGGCAGAACGGCACGGTGCTTCCAGCCAGAACTTGTTCGATGTCAGCCTTGGTCTCGACCATAGTTCCAACGTGCGGGTGAATTACTGCGGTTACAGAATGCTCAGCGGCGTAGGAGGTGATCCTGTCAAGGTTTTTAAACATCGTGCTCCACTGCTGGTCTGTCAGAACCGGGCGAGCGTCGTCATAACCGTCTAGGCCGGTTGACGCCGCTAACACCAGAACCTCAGCTCCCGATGCAACGTAACCCTCGAGCTCTTGAGTTATGTTCGGAAGCGGATCGAACCCAACATCGTGAAGCAGAATCGGGAAAAAACCTCCGATGGCCTTCATTCCGAGCCTCTGAAGAAGTGCCGCGCGAGCAGCCCCGTCTTCGGGCAGGAAACCGACTGGGCCAAACTCGGTGGCCGTTAGTCCTAGTTCGCTCATCTCCGTCAGAACACGTTCCGGCTCAAGCTGATAGCCCCAACCCGGCACTTCACAAACTCCCCAACTAATTGGTGCTCCCGCAATTTTGACGCTCATTTTTCCCCTTCGATCATTAGGTTCGCGATTGATTCAACTTTTTTTCCAGTCAGAAAGTCTCTGATTCCCTCTGCTGCCATTACATAAGTCATTGACTTAGCATTCTCACTCAAACCCATAACGTGCGGGCTCAAGAGGACATTTGGATTGTCATATATTGGATGAGGTTCGGCTGGCTCTGGATCAAAAGAATCAAGTCCAACTCCGAGCAGCTTTCCAGAATCTAAGGCCGTCAACGCTGCGTCCAAATCCACAATTCCACCTCGTGAGCAATTAACCAGAATTGCCCCGTCCTTGATGAGCTCCAACTCTCGAGTGGATATTAAGTTTCTGGTTTCCCGAGTTAGCGGCACGTGAACCGAAAGAAAGTGACTTGCCTTGAGGAGCTCATCGAGTGTTTGGGCCTTTATTAGCTCTGGTATTTCGGCGTAAGGATCAAAGGCCCGGACTTCCATTCCAAATGCGAGAGCAAGTTTTGCCACAATTCTTGCGATTCGCCCGAATCCCACGAGACCAAGCGTTTTTCCCTCAAGATCCATTACTCGGTAGTCTTCTCTACTGTTCCAGCCGGAAGTTCTCACTAGGGTTGTTAAGACTGGAAGCCGCTTGGCCAGGGCGAGCATGTAAGCAAAAGTCCCCTCGGCGACAGCTTGACTGTTGCTTCCAGGGGTAATGATTACCGGAATCTTTCTGCTATCTGCTTCAACTAGATCGACCCGGTCAGTTCCAACTCCAGTTCTCGCAATTGCCTTCAACATTGGCATTGATTCAAAAACAGCTTTCGTAAAGTCGAAATCGGCCCTGACTATTGCAGCTTCCGCAATTGCATAGTCCGCTTCACTTGGAGTTGCAATAAATTCAAAATCGTCGCCCAGAGCGCTAGCGATTAATTCCCGCGGGAGGCTGCCGAGTCCAATAACTAGTCGCATTTGATTTTCAGATGAACTTCGCAGCGGTTGTGTTGTTTGGGTGAACGACTGTTTGCCATGCGCCGGTTTCGGCGCTCAATTCAGCGGCTTCCACCACTCTTGCAGAGGCTACTGCGTCGTGGATGTTGGAGTTGATAGATTCATTACCTAGAAATGCCGATAAAAACTTCTTGGCCTCAACAACCTTGAGGTCGTCATAACTCATTCCAGTACCTGCACCGGGTTGGAACTTTTCAAAATCCCCGAAATGGCTGTTGGCCAACACTCTGGTGTATCCGACGTTAGGGCCCTGGCGTCCAATTGCGACCTGCAATTCGTTCATGCGCTCAAAATCCCATTTCACTGAACCCTTGGTCCCATAAATTTCAAAATTATACGCCGCACGCGGTCCAACCGAAACGCGAGACGCCTCTAATGTTCCAATTGCTCCGGCGCCTTGGGCGCTTGGCGCAAACCTAACCAACATTGACCCGATATCTTCATTCTCCACCGGCTTCATGACACCGTTTTCGATAACCGCAAAGTGAGTGCCGGTTCCCATCGGTAACTCAGGGCGCTCAATATGTACTGTTTTGGTGAGTGCTACTACCTCCCCAATTGGACCAACGACGTAGTGCATGAGGTCTGCTAAATGTCCCATGAGGTCTCCAAGCACTCCGCTGCCAGCCAGAGATCGAATAAATCTCCAGGAAAGCGCGCCCTTTGGGTCGGCTGAATAATCTGCAAAAAAAGTTCCTCGGACGTTTGTAACTTCTCCTAAGTCGCCCGAAGCAACCAAAGCCTTGGCGTATTCGACAGCCGGGACGTGCCGGTAGTTGAAGCCAATCGAAGTGACCACTCCGGCTGCCATTGCCGCTGCCTCGACGGACTCAGTTTCTTGGGCGGAGCGACCTACTGGCTTTTCGATCCAAAAAGCCTTTCCAGCATTGGCGGCAGCAATGCCTATTTCAGCGTGCAAGAAATTGGGGGCACAAATTGAAACTACGTCCACGTCTGGGTGGTTCAAAACCTCTTTGTAATCGAGAGTCCCGGACTCATAGCCGAGGGTTTCAATCGCATAGTCAACGCGATCCTGGGCAGTGTCAGCCGCAATGACGAGTCTGGGCCTAATGCCAAGCTCTGGATAAATAACCGGAACGGCCTGATATGCCCGCGAGTGAACTTTCCCCATCCACCCAACGCTGATTAGTCCAACCCCTATTTCTTTTTTCATTACTTCTCTTTCAATTGATTTAGCTGGTTGGTGAAGGCCCCCAACAAACTGGTACTGTCCGACCCAATCGCAATAAAGTCAAACCCCATCGAACGATAAGTTTTTGCTTTTTCAATGTCCACCGCAAGAATGCCCACGGGAACCTTGGCGGCCTTGCAGGCCCTAAGAATTCCGTCTAGCGCCGCAACGAAGATTGGGTTTTCAAAATCTCTGGGAACATCCAGGCTGAAAGACAGATCTAGAGGGCCGACGAACACTGCGTCCACCCTCGGGTTGTTCACAATTTCGTCAGGATTTTCTGCTGCCCATCTAGTTTCGGCTTGAACCACTGCAACCGGCTGTGCTTGAGCTAGAGCTTGTTTGTCATGACCCCAAGATCCAGATCGGTTGTAACTGGCGACTCCTCGAATTCCTACTGGCGGATAATCCAAGGTCAATAGTGCTAGGTCCAGCTCAGCTTTACTGGAGATTCTTGGCAGCATAACCCCCACGGAACCTCGGTCTAGCACTCTAGATACATTCTCGGCCGAGGCGCTTGAAACACGCGCGATTACTGGGCCGGAAAAACTAACTACCGCAGCCGAGACGTTTGAAAACTCGTTTTCGCCGTGCTCTAAATCGCAGATGACCCAATCAAAGCCAGCTAGAGCAGCGAGTTCGTAGCTAATGGTCCCGGCGATACCAATAAAAGTGCCCACACTCGCACCATGGGCCAAACTGTCCCGCAGCAACTGCTGCAGGTCACTAAAACCTAACCGTGCCATCGCTGTGTCGCCAGTCCTGCGTTGTAATCAGCCCTGACTTCCGGTAGCCATGGCTGGTCGGAAACTTCGGCCGGCGCAACGTCCCACCAGACCCCTGCTCCCGGAAGGTTGGCATGAGGAATCGTCGGTACGACGATTACTACCGGCCCAGCTTCAGTCCTGGTCTGGTCTAAGACAGTTCTGAACTCGTCCGCTGTGACAGGCCTGTAGGCCTTTGCGCCCATGCCTCTAGACATCTGAACAATGTCTATGTCTAGATAGTCACCCTCAAGACGTCCAGCGCTTGCCTCAGCAGACTCCGCAATAATCGGGCCCTCTTGGCGATATCTAAACTCGTTGCTGAAGTGGTGCCCCACTCGCCACATCTGAAGCCTTCGGATTACCTGGTAACCACGGTTCTCAGACACCACGATCGTCAAAGGCAGCCCCTCTTGAGCTGCGGTAACTATTTCGCTTGGCGCCATGATGAACGTTCCGTCACCTATAAATGAAATCACCCGGTTTGCATGATTTGGCGTAGCCAGTCGAACTCCAATCGCAGCTGGTATCTCATAGCCCATACAGCTAAAGCCAAACTCCGAATGAACAAATCGACCACCGGTGGCGTCCCAGACTTTTTGAATGTCCCCCGGAGGGCCTCCGGCGGCTGTAATCAGAACGTCTCCAGCTTGAGCTTTTTCCTGCATGACGCCAATTAGTTGGCCTTGAGTCAAAATGGCATCCGTGACTGTTCGTGGATCTTCGCCTGACTTATCAAAAAGCACATCCGGGTTCAGCGCTGCATCTCTTTCAGCCACCCAGGAGGAGAACTTAGTGGCCACCAGTTCAGACCAGCTAACCGGTACCCGGTAACCCTCTAGCTTTTCAATTAGAGAATTCAGAGACGGTTTCGCATCAGCAACGATGGCAACCGCTCCCTGCTTGATAGCGTCAAATTCAGCGATGTTTACGGATGCAAACCGGACATCTGGGTTGTGGAAAATGGACTGAGAACCAGTCGAGAAGTCCGTTAGACGGGTACCAATGTGCAAGATTAGATCGGCTTCGGCAGCAATTTCATTGGTGACTGGAGTGCCCTCGAGTCCGATTCCCGCTAAGTGCCAGTCTCCGGGATTCTGAATCGCTCCCTTACCTCCGAAGGTTTCCGACACTGGAATTCCAGTCAGATTGGCCAGTGCCTCAAGTTCCAAAATTGCGTCGGCATAAATCACTCCGCCTCCTGCAATAATCAAGGGTTTTTTGGCGGCTTTTATCATGGCGGCAACGGCCATTACGTCATTAGCCTCAGGAAGTGGTTTACGAATTTTCCAATCCCGAGGCTCGAAGAAGCTCTTTGGGAAATCAAAGGCGTGAGACTGAATGTCCTGCGGTAAAGAAATAACCACCGCCCCGGTTTCAGTCGGGTTTGCAAGGACCCTAAAGGCCTGAGGCAGTGAACTTAGCAGCTGCTCCGGACGAGTGATGCGGTCGAAGAACCTTGACACCGGCCGAAAAGCGTCGTTTGAAGAAATATCCGGGCTTCCAAAGACCTCGAGTTGCTGAAGGACAGGACCCTGGCGACGAGTGGCATAGACGTCTCCTGGTAAGAGGAGCACTGGTACGCGGTTTACGGTGGCCAGTGCGGCGGCGGTAATGAGGTTCATAGCACCGGGGCCAACGGAGGCGGTTACAGCAATTGCCTGGGTCCTTCTTTTCTGCTTGGCAAAGGCGATTGCGGCGTGAGCCAAACCTTGTTCGTTTCGACCCTGCATAAAAGGTAACTCGTCATGGTACTCATCGAGTGCCTGGCCTAAACCAGCGACGTTTCCATGACCAAAAATGCCGAAGGCTGCCGGAATGAAGCGCTGGCGACCTTGGTCCGAAACCGTGTATTGGTTGGCGACAAACTTAACGACGGCCTGGGCCATGGTTAGTCGAATAGTTTCGCCGTAATTTGGTGAGGTCACTTCATTCTCCATTCTTACCAGGGGCTCCCGTGCATTATTACTGTCTTTTCTTCCGTCATCTCATGCACGGTAGTTCGAACGCCTTCTTTACCTATGCCACTTGCCTTTAGCCCACCATATGGCATCAAGTCTGCGCGCCACAACGGCGTCCAGTTCACATGGATGATTCCGGCATCAATTTCTCGCATGGCGTGGATTGCTTTGGAAGTGTCCCTGGTGAAGATTCCCGCTCCGAGGCCGTACGCGGTGCTATTGGCAAGTTCGATGGCGTGCTTATCGTCTCTAGCGTCCGAGACAACAACTGCCGGTCCAAATAATTCGTCCTGAGCAACGGAACTACTTGGATCCACGTTTGCCAAGATAGCCGGAGACATGAACGCCCCGTCTCTCTCTCCTCCAACCAAAAGCTTGGCGCCTTTAGAGACAGCTTCGCCGATAGATTTCTCAACTCGAACCGCTTCTGATTCCGAGATAAGTGACCCGATTTGGTTGCTCTCGTCCAGCGGATTACCAAAGGTGATTGCCGATACTTTCGGCATCAGCGCTGCTAAGAACTCATCTCTTATGTCCTTGTGGAGGATTACTCTTTGCACAGAAATACACACTTGGCCCGCGTTAATGTAGCCCCCGAGAGTAACTGCCTGAGCTGCAAACTCGATATCAGCATCAGCAAGGACTATCACCGGCGATGACGCTCCAAGTTCCAATGAAAGCTTCTTTACACCGGCCATTCGGGCAATACTTTCCCCCACCGCGGTCGATCCAGTGAACGAAATTTTCCGGACTTTAGAATTTGTCACCAAGGACTGGCCCAGTTGGCTACCCGGTCCGGTAATAACGCTCAAAACCCCCTCTGGCAATCCAGCATCCATAAAACATTGCGCTAGTGCCAGTGCGGTCAGTGGAGTGGTTCGCGCTGGCTTGAGCACCACGGCATTTCCAACCGCTAGCGCAGGAGCAACTTTGTGGAGAACCAGCAATGCTGGATAGTTGAATGGCGCGATAGCGGCAACCACCCCGACCGGCTGACGCAAAGTAAAGCCAATCTTTTCCTGGCCAGTGCCCTTATTTGCATCCAGTGGTAATGACGAGCCATATAAATGTGCTCCCTCAAAAGCCGCGAGCCGGATGATTTCCCCGCTGCGCGAAGCCTCACCCCGAGCTTCATTAATGCTTTTGCCGTTTTCCATGGCGATTATCTGCGCAATGTCTTCTTGACGCTGATCGGCAATGGTTGCTGCGGCCATCAGGATCTCTTGACGCTGATGTGCTGGAGTCCTTCGCCACATTGCGCTTGCCATTACTGCCTGGTCAACCGCGTACTCAGCATCAGCAATGGTGCCGGTCACAACCTCGGCAAGGACTTTGCTATCAAAGGGCGTGACGATGTTTTCAAATTTAGTCTTTGGACCAGGCTTCCATCCCGAAACAAATAGATTATGACGCGTCATTGAAACCTCTCCTTGATCAACATCATAATACTTTGTTATTACAAATAATTGCCAGATGCTAATTGCGCAGCGCTGCCAGGTATCTTTTTGATAACAAGATTGTTGTCATTGCTTACTTTGTCATTACAAAAGAGCATACTGATAGCAGCCAGGAAATTTAGCTGTTACTGGTTCTTTGTTACTCAACGACGAGAGGTTATTCATGGACATCAAGAAACTTGTGGCTTTGGCCGCAGTATCAGTTTTAACGCTTGCAGGCTGTGCTCAGGCTACTGAGGACACGACCAGCAACGCGGATAGCACTGCCGAAACAAGCACCGAAGAAGTGGTTGCAACAAGCGACATGAAGATCTGCGTTTACACCCACGGTGACGGCGGAACCTTCTGGTCCGTTGCTCAAGCTGGTGCGGAGCAAGCTGGCGTTGACTTGGGAATCACCATTGACTACCAAGGCTCAATCAACGACTCTGCTAGGCAAGCTGCCGCGATTGACGCGGGACTAGCTGCCGGTTGTGACGCAATCGCCGCCTCCGCTCCAGACCCAGGTGCAATCAAGTCCGCAATGCTTGCAGCTGCGGCTGCGGGTCTGCCTCTAGTAACAATGAACTCTGGTTCTTCAGTCTTCAAGGAGCTAGGTGCTTTCACTCACGTTGGACAGGACGAAATCGTTGCTGGTCGCGAAGCTGGACTCAAGTTCAAGGAAGCTGGAGTGACCAAGGTGCTATGTCCAATCCAGGAAGCTGCAAACAGTGGCCTTCAGGAGCGTTGCGATGGTGCTCGTGAAACCTTCGGTAACGTGGTGGACTTCAACGTAGATGGTGGTCTTCAAGACCTAACTGGAGCCAGCGCCAAGATTAAAGCGGCTCTGCAGGCTGACCCATCAATCGACGCCGTGTTTGCTCTGAACGCTGACATCGCAGCCAAGGCTGTACTGCCAGCTGCGCAGGAGCTTGGACGCGACCTAATGATTGGAACTGTTGACATGTCAGCTGACGCGTTACAGGCCATCAAGGACGGTTCGATAGCATTCGCTATTGACCAACAACAGTACGCTCAGGGCTACCTGGCGGTTGTCATGTTGTACTTGAACCTCACCAACGGACACGTCCTTGGTGGAGGTCTACCGATGTACACCGGTCCTGGATTCGTTGAAGCTGGAAACGTTGACCAGGTAATGGCATTAGTTGAAGCGGGTACTCGCTAGTAAATTCGAGACAGCACTGGTGGGTTGGGGAAACCCAACCCACCAGTTTTCTCTAACTAAATTCAACCGCAAAGGCGCAAATGAGTGAAGTAGCAAAAGACGAACGAGTAAAAAGCAACACCGTCCTAAACAAAATGCTACGGCGTCCCGAATTTGGAGCATTGCTGGGTGCTCTTGCGATTTTTACGCTTTTCACTTCATTTGATACAACAGGGAATTTTGGTCAACCAGGTGGGATTGCCGGCTGGACCGACATTGCTGCCCCGATCGGAATCATTGCTGTATTCGTTGCACTTTTGATGATCGGTGGAGAGTTCGACCTGTCAACCGGTGTCATGGTTGGAACGGCCGGGTTGCTGACCGGCATGCTGGTAACGCAGCTCGGATTAGACATTTGGTCTTCGATAGTCATCGTTCTTTTATTCTCGCTGGTAGTCGGCTTCGTCAATGGGTGGCTGGTAGTAAAAACTGGCCTTCCATCCTTTATCGTTACGCTCGCCACCTTCTTTGTCCTAAGAGGCGCCAACTTGGCAGTCACAAAGGAAATCACCGGCACAGTTCGGGTTTCTGGAACAGAGAAGGCAGTTAATTTCGAGCAAGCCGAAGCCCTGTTTGCCACAAAAATCGAAATACTAGGGGCCAACTTTCAGATCACTATTTTCTGGTGGCTCGCACTTACCCTCATTGCCACTTGGGTTTTGACAAGGACAAAGTTTGGCAACTGGATATTCGCCGCGGGAGGCGATGCCAATGCGGCTCGCAATGCTGGAGTTCCAGTTGCAAGAACCAAAATTATCCTGTTCATGATGACCTCAGGCTCGGCCGCCCTGGTTGGAATCATGCTGGTGCTACGACTCAAGGGAATGCAAGCTGGTCAAGGTGTAGGCATGGAGTTTTTCTACATCATCGCTGCAGTTGTTGGCGGCACGCTGCTAACAGGAGGAAAAGGCTCCGCGATTGGGGCTTCTATCGGAGCCGCCGTCATGGGAATGGCCTACATCGGCATCCCCTTTGCGCTATGGGATTCTGACTGGCTCTTCACCTTCTTGGGTGCCATCTTGTTCACGGCGGTTTTGATTAACAGCTTCGTAGGCAAGGCTTCACTGAGGGGGCGTAAAAAATGAACGCAGCACTTGAGCTAAAAAACGTTGGTAAGCAGTTTGGCAGCGTAATTGCCCTAACCGACGTCAGCCTTGAAGTGCATCCCGGCACGGTAACCTGCGTCCTCGGAGACAACGGAGCCGGAAAATCCACCCTAATCAAGACATTATCTGGCGTCCACGCACCATCATCTGGAGAGTTCCTTCTTGAAGGGGTGAAGACCTCCTTCAATTCTCCCAGAGATGCTTTGGCCAAGGGAATTGCAACTGTCTACCAAGACTTGGCAACCATCCCGCTCATGTCAGTTTGGAGAAACTTCTTCCTCGGTAATGAGATTACAAAGGGCTTGTGGCCGCTGAGGATGCTAGATGTGAAGAAGATGAAGACCGTCGCAAAAGAGCAGCTAATGCAAATGGGCATTGACCTACGTGACACGGATCAACCAATCGGCACACTGAGCGGCGGCGAACGCCAGGCAGTAGCGATTGCCCGAGCCGTCTACTTTGGAGCTAAGGTGCTTATTCTTGATGAGCCAACCAGCGCCCTGGGTGTGAGGCAGTCCGGAATCGTACTGAAGTACGTACTATCCGCAAAGGATCGTGGAGTCGCGGTGGTGTTTATCACTCACAACCCCCACCACGCTTTTCTAGTAGGGGACAGGTTCTACTTGCTAAACCGCGGGAAAATGATTAACGACTTCCATAAAAACAACGTAGAGCTCGAGGAGCTAACGAGAGCCATGGCCGGCGGAGCGGAACTCGAGGCGCTTACTCATGAAATTCAGCAGGTTAAGCTCAGTGAAGGCGAGAAGAAAGAGGGCTGAGTTCGCCAGTTTCTAGCTCAATTTTGAGACATCGTAGCAGGTCGTCGATTCCCGTTTCCTGAAGCCGGAGCCGCTTTTTGGTTAGCTTGTTGCTTAGAGAGGTGTCGACTGGCACAGCCGCTGGGAAATACTCGGACTCTGGTGGCAAAGTCTCATGTACTAAGTCCCGCGGGAGCTCAAAAATCTCAGCGGCCCTCATTGCCAGGCTCCAACGGTCAATTGCATCGTCTCCAACCAAGTGAAAAGTCCCAGCGGCATCAAGCGAAATAATTCGTGCTACTTGCGCTCCTATTTCAGATGCTAAAGATGGAGTTGCAATCTTGTTGACCCGATCTCCACCCCAAACCGCAAACTTGTCGCCTGCCTGAAGCGCACTGACTAGCGAGCTTACAAAATAACCAAAGCCCACGTCCTGGCTCCTGGGCCCTTCGGTCTTTGTCTGATGCACTCCCATAACGCCCCCAATTCTGCAGATCGCGCCATTGGTTGGGGCTAGGTCGCGAACGACCTGCTCCCCTAGAGCCTTTAGGTATCCGTAGATGTTTACTGGGTTGCCCGGGTCTGACTCTGGCGTCAGGTGAGAAGTGCCATCCATCACCCAGTCCGTCGAGATGAAAATTGGCTTCACGTTTTCAGCATTAGCCGCTTGGACGACCCTTGAGGTCATTCCAACAAACGCGTCATAGGCAAATGCCCTGTCTTGATTTAGTCGATTGAACTCATTGGCTATCGCGCAGTGCACCAGAACTTGGTTTCCAGACATGGCGCTGGCGAGACCCTCTTTACTCGAGAAGTCGGTCTTCGTCGAGCTCCATGGGAGCTCTGAGTCGGTTCTAACCAAGCCAACGACTTCGTGCCCAAAGCTCTGCAGCACTCGGGCGATGTTGCTTCCCACGAATCCTGTTGAACCAGTTATGGCGATCTTCATTGGTTTTGAGGGAACCCTAGATTGAGGCCCCCGTGGCTCGGATCAAGCCAACGCGAGGTTACGACTTTCTGCCTGGTAAAGAACCTAAAGCCCTCTTCGCCGTGTGCTCTAGAGTCACCAAACAGCGAGCTCTTCCATCCGCCAAAGCTGTAGTAGGCAACTGGCACTGGGATTGGGACGTTAATGCCGATCATTCCGACCTCAACCTCATTTTGGAAACGTCTTGCGGCACCACCGTCATTCGTGAAGATGGCAGTTCCGTTACCGAAAGCTCCGGAGTTGATAAGTTCGAGGCCTTCTTGATAGTTCGCGACCCGAACCACCGAGAGTACAGGTCCAAAGATTTCTTCCTGATAGACCTTGGAGGTCAAAGGAACCTTGTCAATCAGCGTGGGGCCTAGCCAAAAACCATTCTCGGCACCGTCAGCTTTTACGCCACGGCCGTCAACAACAACATCCGCACCGTCAGTAATCGCGAGTTCGATATATGAAGCTACTTTGTCTCGATGTTCCTTGGTTACCAACGGGCCCATGTCGCTGGAGCGGCGACCATCACCAACTTTTATTTTGGCCATTCGCTCTTGAATGCGGCTAATCAACTCATCCGCCACCGGTTCAACCGCCACAACAACCGAGATAGCCATGCAGCGTTCGCCGGCTGATCCAAACCCGGCGTTTACTGCTGAGTCGGCCACTAGGTCTAGATCCGCATCGGGCAATACCAACATGTGGTTTTTTGCCCCGCCAAGCGATTGGACCCGCTTGCCGTTTTTAGCAGCTGTTTCGTAGATGTACTGAGCAATCGGTGTCGAGCCCACGAACGAAATCGATTGCACGTCTGGGTGATTTAGCAAACCATCAACCGCCTGCTTATCGCCGTTTAGGACATTAAACACGCCGGCGGGAAGGCCAGCTTCTTTCCACAATTCCGCCATCCAGATGGACGCGGACGGGTCCTTCTCGCTTGGTTTCATGACAACAGTATTTCCAGCGGCGATTGCAATTGGAAAAAACCACATTGGCACCATGGCCGGAAAGTTGAATGGAGAGATTATTCCAACCACCCCGAGGGGTTGTTTCAGCGAATATACGTCTACATTGGTGGATGCGTTCTCGGAATATTCGCCCTTAAGTAGGTGTGTTAAGCCACAGGCAAATTCCACGGCTTCTTGGCCGCGGGTAATTTCGCCAAGGGCATCGGAGAGTACTTTGCCGTGTTCAGCGGTGATAATCGCAGCTAATTCGGGCTTTTTCGCCTCGAGTAGTTCACGGAACTTAAAAATAATGGCCTGACGGCGTGCCATGGATAAGTCCCTCCATGCCGGAAATGCAGCCTGCGCTGCAGCAACAGTTCGACTAATATCTGCTTGGTCCGCCAGGGCAACCTGAGCCGCAACCTCGCCTATAGCAGGATCATAAACATCTCCGTGGCGCCCTGACTCGCTATGAACAGCCTGGCCGTTAATCCACATTGGTATTTTTTTCATGACTTCCTCCTGCTAATTTGTTTACGAGTGAACTAATCGCGAAGCTATCTCGACCGCTTTAATCACGTCACCGTCTTCTGGATAAAGCAAAGACCTGCCCACAACCAAGCCTTTTACCGATGAAAGTGACAGAGCTTTACTCCAGCTTTCATACAGTTCGCCTAAGTCTCCGTTTCCGTCTCCACCGAGTAGCAAAATTGGCAGCGTTGAAGCCCTTACAACGCGCTCCATGTTTTCCACTACGGGAAGCTTGAGCCAGGTAAAAGCACTGGTGGAACCTAGTCCAGAAGCAATGGCCACCGAAAGCTCGGCTGCCTCAGTGGTCAGGATGTTGGTTGGCTTCCCGTCCTGCCATTCACTCATGAATGGTTCAATCATGATTGGGAGGGACAATTTGGTGCACTCGTCAATAACTCGTGCATGTTCCTCGAGATTTCTCACGGTGCCGGGGTCGGCAAGGTTTATTCTCAAGAGAGTTTTGGCGAAGTCAATCCCGTTCTCGCTGATTGCGTTAGCTGTGTAGGAAGTGAAGCGATCGTCATACTCAAAAACTGAGTTTCTAATACCACCGCGGTTCATAGAACCGACTGTGACCTTGTCGTCCAAGAGACCCATGAGGGTCAGTTCTTCAATGATGTCGGGGGTTCCTAAAACCCCATCCACTCTTGGGTTAGTGAGCGCCTTGGCAAAGCGCTCCAAAAGGTCATGGCGGTCCGCCATTGCGGTTTCCCGACCGTTAACAGCTAGCGCACCTCTAGCTGGGTGGTCGGCAGCCAGAATGAACAGCTTGCCATCGCCTCGGAAGATTGGACGTCTCTTGCGCTCGCGAAGCATTCGACGAATTGCGTGAGGATTCGTAGCTCTTAGATCGGTGATTTGCTCAATCGTTAGTCCCATTTTTTATCCCTTAAAATAGTGACAACTTCTTCGAGGTATGGCATCGCCGTGGAGCACTCAAGTCTCGAAGCAACCATCGCCCCAGCCACATTTGCAAACCTAAGGACCTTTTTCAACTCCCAAGACTGACTCAAGCCATAGCAAAGAGCACCGCCAAAGGCATCTCCGGCCCCCAAGCCGTTCACTACATCTACTGGGTATGGTTCAACAACTATTCGCTCACTCTTGGTCTTCGCAAGCACGCCCTTTGGTCCCTGTTTCACAATTGCGAGCTTCACCCCGCGCTCCAGTAACGCATCGGCGGCGCGGTCAGGGTCTGATTCACCAACTGCCACTTCACACTCCTCGCGGTTGCCCACGGCGACTGTTACTTGGCCCAGCACCTTGGCAATCTCGGCTCGAGCATCCTTCTCAGATTTCCAGAAAACTTCCCGGTAATCCAAGTCGATAATCGTTTCTGCTTTTCCATCCCTCGCATCTAGAGCGCTGTGGTGGGCTTGCCTGGAGGGTTCTTGGCTCAAGCCTGTAACCGTGAACCAGAAGATATTGGATGCTCGAATCAAATCTAGATCAAGCTCATTTGAAGCTATGTCCAGGTCTGGCGCCTTTGGCTCTCGGTAAAAATAAATGGGGAAATTATCGGGCGGGAAAATCTCACAGAAAACCACGGGTGTTTTCAAGCCAGCGGATCGGCCGACAAATTGATTATCCACGCCGAGGCGGCCTAGCTCGTTCACCAAGTAGTCACCGAAAGGATCCTGCCCGACTTTTGTAATAATTGCAGAACGAAGCCCATGCCTCGTAGCTGCGACAGCAACGTTTGTTGCACTGCCCCCTAGAAACTTGCCGAAGCTCGTAACCGATTCAAGGCCAACGCCTACTTGCAGCGGGTATATGTCTACACCGATTCTGCCCATTGCTATCAAGTCATGGTTCACTTCGAACCTCCTCGGACTATTCTGTCACAGTTCTGGACTTTGTACTAACAAACTCTTACTCATTCGCTAACTTGTATGGTTTTTCCAGTCCTTGCCGACTCGAGGGCCGCATTTGCCAGCACGAGTGCGGCCCTGCCGTCCTCGAAAGTTGGGCTGTCCGTCGCTTCGCCATTGATCTTAGAAATAAAGGCCATCCACTCCAAGCGATATGAGTCCATGTAGCGCTGCAGGAAGAAGTTTTGATAGGGGTCTTTGACCTCAACTGCATCCTCTCCAAAAAAACGAACGGTAGTGTCGGTGACGTTTTCGACTCTCAGCATTCCCTTGTCGCCAAAGGCTTCAAGCCTCTGATCAAAACCAAAAATTGCGTGTCTGGAGTTGGTAATTGAAATTAGTTCGTCGTTATGCCCCCTGAGAGTCACTGAAGTGCCGTCAAAATCGTCCATGTCCTTGATGTCTTTTGAGAAATGGTTGAAACCATTTGCCGTTACTGAAACGATATTCGGAACAAAGAATCTAGCCATGTCAAAGTCGTGAATTGTCATGTCACGAAAGATTCCTCCCGAGACTGCCAAATATTCGTTGGTTGCTGGTGCCGGGTCCCTGGAAATAATGATCAGCTGTTCGAGTTTTCCGATTTCTCCCGCTGTGAATTTTTTGTGAACGGAATTGAAATGGGGATCAAATCTTCTGTTAAAACCAAGGACAATTGGGACAGTCGATGCCGCTGCTTTTTCGCGGAGTGAGTCAACCCTGGAAATATCGAGGTCAATTGGCTTTTCGCACATCACTGGAATACCGGAGTCAATCGCAGCCTCAATCAAGTCAATATGAGTGGCTGTTGGAGATGCGACGATGACTGCATCAATCTTAGATTTGTCAAAAACTGAGTAAGGATCCGAGGTTGCACGGCCTCCGAATTCCATCGCTGTTTTCTCGGCTCCTTCAAGAAACACATCAGCAACAACCGCGAGTTGCACCCCAGGTGTCGACGCTACGCTCTTGGCGTGAACAACGCCGATTCTTCCAGTGCCAATTAGTCCAACTCGCAATGCATCCGCCACTTTAGCTCCTTAGAAATATATTTGTACTAACAAAGCCTACTCAACATTGGCCGGCGATCAACTTCGAGTTTTTTCGAAAACCTAATCGATTTCAAGTTGCTACACGGTGCCTTGGCTCAATCCGGTCAGAATTTCCTTGGCTCTAACCCTTAGTTCGGGCAGGTCAGATAGCCGGTTTAAGCCAAACACCTGCTGGCTCATGCGGTGGTTTTTCTTGAACTCATCTTTATGGCGATCTAGAAAGTCCCAGTACAAAGTCGTAAATGGGCATGCATCATCGCCAACGCGCTTCTTCGGGTCATATGCGCAGCCTTTGCAGTACTGAGTCATGCGATTAATGTAGGCACCACCCGCCGCATAGGGCTTAGTCATAAGACGACCGCTATCAGCATGGACTCCCATGCCGATAATGTTTGGCACCATCACCCATTCGGCTGCGTCAACAAACTGCTCTCGCATCCAATCTAAAAACTCTTGCG
>Ga0307979_1001233_pt1 | contig 18130 bp, 18 predicted proteins | sample OrgLakmetage1058_FD_201833 | JGI IMG/M metagenome (GOLD analysis project Ga0307979, IMG submission 201833) | Saline water microbial communities from Organic Lake, Antarctica - #1058 | ecosystem: Environmental > Aquatic > Non-marine Saline and Alkaline > Saline | place: Antarctica: Organic Lake...
CTGACGTGGCCGAATTAGGCGCTCGGCACAACGCCGCTCGCAACCCGAGCTACGAGCATCTAGTCGTGCACACCGAGGACCTCATTGATGCCGAGACGAAATTCGAAGCGGTGATGAAGGAACGAGCGGGAAAAAAGAAGAATAAAGGAAGATTGAGAGTGATTTTCAAGTGAAAGAAGAAGAAAAGCTAGTTGTTTGCGAAATATGTGCGCGTGTAGCAATGCATTCAACGAGTACTGCAGAATGCTCAAGTGTGCGTGTATGCGTGTGTGCTCTTACAGGTGCGCCAAATAGCCGGCTTCGTTGGCGCTGAAAGTTTAACCAACGACGACCTATGCTGCATGGTGGTGCAACCCGAAGAGTTCATGGGCAGCCACTCAAAGGATGTGCAAGGTGCGCAGCTAATTAGTTGCACGTATGCGCACGTTCACACAATTTTTGTTTGGTCCCATCCATCATTTGAAATGTGTATTGATTCTCCATGCGTGCCCTACCAGGGCGCGGCGAGAAAGGCGCGAAAGCAACGGACAAATTAGCGGCTCGTTTCGGGCACTGGCACGCCAAGCTCGACAACAAGCCTGCCCTTTCAGAAGTGAGAGTTACACCGTAGCAACTTTTTTTCTAGAAACTCTTCATTTTGATTCTCTTTTGACCAAATTCAGGAACGCAATTCGCTTTTGAACTAATTCGTAAACGGTACATTTCCTCCTTTATTTAATCCTCTTTAAATTTCTTCCCAGTTTCTTAGTTTACCTTTTGCTTTGCTTGTCTCCCCCGTCGTCTTCTAGGCCTTACACAAAGAAGGCGCACGAGGCTTGTCCTTGTTTGGGTACGAGCCGGAGCACGACCACTTGCTCCCCCCGCTCGACGGCTACACGTGCACCTTAACCCCCGCGCAATGCTTGGCCATGGGCAACCCTTACGCGAAAGCCCCAGGAGCGAGCAAGAAGGGCCTGGCTTCGCTGAAAAGCAACGAACATCGCCAGGCGAGCGGATCTCCGGACGTGCCCCCTGACTCCGACCATTGCGCTTTCGACAAAGGTACAGGCCGCAGCTTTTTGCCTTAAGCTTCTCCTTCCCTCTTGACCTGCCTCTCTTTTGCATCTCTTCAAAAATTTTCTCTCTCAGACCTTTTATAATTAAATGAATATTCCTGTTCTTTTCTTTCATTTGTGCTTATCTTATCTCTTTCTCCAGGTATGGACTACCCCGGGCAAGCTGCCGGTGATTTAGTTGCCATTTCCGTCAACGACGCCACTGCGTGCTGCACCGACTGCCTTCGACACGAAGGTACGTATATACACGGATATAGTATTTTGATAACAAAGCTCGTGTCCAGGATGCGAGAAAACCGACTACAAATACCTGCATTTTTCTATACTTCTGTTTGCCCAAGTTCTCATTCTTCGTCATCATCTTCTTTTTTCTTTCCTTGAATGTGGCGATTTCCCCCCTATTACACGAATAGGCTGCGCCTATTTCACTTACGTGCCCGAGCAGTCGATGTGTTATTTGAAGCGTTCCAAAGGCCACGATGTAAGAGACTCACCTGGAATGATTTCAGGCCACGCGCACTGACCCCACGCGGCATAGTAGAGAGGGAGAAAGACCAGCCAAGTTAAGGCTTTCTAAAATCTCCTCATTTTCTGGTTCCAAAGAACGCACATAAAGAATTCATTCGACCGTTTTACCTCCTTGAAAGATGAATTTTCAATTTGCGCAATCACTTGTTCTTCTGACGGGGCTTAGCTAGAGTGGCATAAGTTGTTTCTGTAAACCACAAGATTTCCATTACAATTACAGCTAGACACGCCATTTATTCCCCTGCCCCCCCCCTGCCGATTCTTGATGTCAATCCATGAAAAATTAGATTAGATTGGAATAAATTTCACCTCACAACTGCAAAGAAACAACAACAAATAGAATAGAACTGCGTTTTGGTGAATCCCCAATAACAAGTCTGGCTGGGCTGGGTGGCTAATTGTCCTTTTTTGTGTGTTGCTGTGTTCATCTTTCCTGCCGCTCCTTGAAGTTTATCGGAAGCCCTTTGCACTTTATAGCTCTCTTAAATGTCCGAACCCATGTCATCTCAGGGCATCCATTCGGCATTCGAATTTTTTTAGTATCGCCCGATGCTTAATTGCTACTCATCGGGGTCTCTGTCTCCATCTCCATCTCTATCTCCATCCTCGATTCTAATAATTGCGGAGTAACTACCCCGTAGGGGCATTCGAGCTCTTTTATGGTTACACCGTAGGGGCGTTTTTGAAGCTCTTCTTCGGCTTTTCGTGTAGCAGTCGTTCATCAGTCGTTCTTCAGCTAGCTAGCAGTAGCCATTATCATCCCACCCGACTAGAAACAGCCAGGGGCTCAAGGCCTACACTTCGCTACTCTACTCCTTTAGAAGCCTAAGCGATGGCACGTAGCTTGCGTCTAGTCTTACTCGCACTAGTGATCACTGCCCTAGGCGGTGCGGCCGAAACAACCGAGATGTCAGAGCACGCAGAGAACGCGTCGGTTTTTACCATGGAGGAATTGCCGGAAGTGGCGTGGTTTGCTCCCTTCTTTTCGGGTGGCGGCTACTCTAGCGAAGCCATTGCTTTCGCGGAAGCTTTAGACTCAGCGGGTGCTCGGGTGTCGGCTGTTCAACATGGCGATGGGTAGGTTAACCAATAGGCTCTGCCTATTCAGAGGGAAGTTGAGGGGGGTCCGTAGCTAAGTACGTAGAGGCTAGCAAGCTTACTTTTAGTATGCGTTGCCATTCAGCGTATCTGTGGATAGACAACGTCTACTCATGCTGTTCGACTGATGTGGAATTATTCGTTTGTTTTATTTCGCAAAAGGTATGACCAAGACTTTGTCTCCGGCCTCCCAGCTTCTCTCCGGCAGCGGCTCAAGCGGCTCTCTCGCGCCAGTTTGAGGAACCTAGCCTCCGCCGTGGCCATCTGCCACAGTGAGCCTGGTGCGTGGGCAGTCCCAACCCCGCGCTGGCCCACTGCCTTGTGCCCGCCCTCCGGTGTGGGGTTTGCGGTAGGCCGGACCATGTTTGAAACCGACCGACTACCGGATGGCTGGCACTTGCGGCTCAACCAAATGGACCAACTTTGGGTGCCGACGCACTTTGCCAAGGACATCTTCGAAGCCAACGGCGTGGAGCCAGACAAGTTGCGCGTCTTGGGCGAGCCAGTTGACGTTGAGTTCTTCGATCCCGTAAAGCACACGCCTTTGACCATTGAAGGGGTTGGACCAGACACCTTCGTGCTCCTCTCCATCTTCAAATGGTAAGTCTTGGGTATGCTTGTCTTGCGGGTGCCTCGAAATTAGCTCGGATCATTCGATACTGCACTGATTTTTTTTGCAACATTCAAGTAAGCATAACCTACTCTGCTTTTTTTCGCTTGTGAAACATTCCGCGTGCTAGGGAACCGCGCAAAGGCTGGGACGTCTTACTTCGTGCGTACTTCACCGAGTACTCCATTCACGACGACGTCGTCTTAGTGATACTGACTAATGCCTATCATTCCAGCAGTAATTTCGCTGCCCAAGTCACAGCATTAGCGTCCGAGTGGAACCTGAACCTAAATCAATTGCCAAGAGTGGTATTCCACCCGAAGGTAGCGCAGCAGCAGCTGCCACAACTCTTCAAAGCTGCCCATTGCTTCGTGTTGCCATCGAGAGGCGAAGGCTGGGGCCGCCCACATGTAGAAGCCATGGCCATGGGTTTGCCGGTGATAGCAACCAATTGGAGCGGGCCTACGGAGTACTTGAAGCCACACAACGGTTACCCGCTGCCAATCTTGCCTGGCCTCGTGCCAGTGCCCGCAAACAGCGCGTTCGCGGGGCACCTGTGGGCTGATCCAGACCATGAAGCGCTGCGCGAATTGATGCGCCACGTGCAGACTCACCGAGAGGAAGCGGCAGCGAAGGGCAAGAACGCCCGCGCTGACATGGTTGAAAAGTATTCGCCTGCGGTGCTCGCGGAACGCACCGGTGAACTGCTTCACGACCTTGTGCTCGGTGGAACACCAAGAGGAAAGAGGAAGGCAAAGAAAGGGGCGAAGGCGAGTGGCAGTAGGCCAGATCAACATGAATTATAATAGCCCAAGGACTTCAATTCTGATACCTTACCTCAGCCCCAGCCCCTCAGCCTCATATCATCATTTGTTCTCTTGGGGATAGATATAGTTAGCAGTTGGCGCTCGGATTTACTATGTGACGAGAATTCATTCGGAGGGTTTAAGATTAAAGTGATTAAAATTGTTGATGTATGTGGGAGGTCTAGTCTAGTCTAGTTAATACTCCCCAAAATACAAAGAAACACCACTGTGGCAAGTAGCAACAGAAAAATATAACCTCCAGAACAAGTCTGACTGGGCTGAGTGTCCTTTTGCGTAATGCAATTGTAATCATTTTCTCTCGAGGTGTCCTTCAGCCGTCAGGCATCAGGAGGTTTGGGAATGGAGTGAGTGTTGTGAAAGATTGAGACTGCATACTGCTATTTGTCTCAACTCGAGCTCGGACTTCTACAAACCATGTGGTAATTGATGATGCTAGTGCTCGAAGCTGCGTAGCTGCAAAGCAAACCGCAATACGTACCTCGTATCCTCGTATTATTATCTTCGTCACGCGTCACGTCAGGTGATACGAGAATAAATACGAATTTTGTATGAACCAATCAGAGAGCTCAACCGGTGTTCCTCACTCCAGCACTTGACTTGATTCACCTTCCGTTTGCTTTGAGAACTGAAGCGGCGTGGGCGCAGGCCTCGAGACGGTCGTGTGGCCCAGGAAAAGTTTAGTACTCGAGCCGCATGACTCATGCATGAAATACTATAAATTGATGTGATGTCTCGACTTGTGATGGGCTCCTAAAGGCACTGTGCCACAGCCTAGTTGAAGACTCTAGCTACAGTCGTGCTCGCTTTCAGTTGGAATAATTGACTACCATGGTCGTGAAGACAGCAAGAGCGACGCGATTGGCGCTAGTTGCTGTCTTTTTGTTAAAGCTGCCGCTTATAACTCGAGGCACAACACCGTCGCCCCTGCCAACGCCTCAACCTACTCCGGAGCAGTGTTCAAGTGGGCAGTTCTACTCGCTGTCAGAGAGCGCTTGCACGGACTGTCCTGCCGGTCAGTACCACGACATAACTGGCCCGCTCACCGAGTGCACCAAGTGTGCCGCTGGTCAGTACTCTGCTGAAAGTGGCTACGCCGAGTGCACAACATGCAATAGGGGTAAATACTCGGTCGCGGCCGCCACTGTATGTACTGATTGCTCCGTCGGTACCTACGCTGACTCCTCCGGTGAGCTCATCGACAGCGTGATTGCAACCCCGCACCCCCCTAAACCCCAATTTTCACGACTTTTACTAAGGTATATTTTGTTTCAATTTTTTTAAAACAGGGAGCAGTGCTTGTGCGAGTTGCTCGGCCGGTAAGTTTAACAAATTTACAGGCCAGTCGAGCTGCGCGGAGTGCCCTGGCGGAAAGTACGAGCCGAGCACGGGCTCCATTCTTTGCTCCACCTGCCCGGCGGTTCGTGCCTCTGACATCGATAATTCTTAGAATCACACTAGTTTTTTATTCATACCTGCGCCATATCGAATATGTATACTTCATCTCCAAATTTTATCTTGTTTAGTTTTTTTTCTTTAGTTTCTTTTCTATTCGTCGACTCACGTCAATCCTTGACTTCTTCTGCCCAATACTTAAAAGGGCAACTATTGCCCTCGTGGCGCAGCCGAAACTACGCAATGCCCCGGGGGAACCTTCTGCGAGATTGGTTTCTCTATCTATTCGGTCTGTTCGGCCGGCACCTTCTGCCCTGCAGGCAGCCGCAACCAAACCACCTGCCCAGGTGGCTACTACTGCGGCGCCGAGTCCGCTGAAGCAACCCCCTGCCCGAGTGGCACGTACTGCTTGAGTGGTTCCGTTGAACCTACCACCTGCCCTGGGGGCTACTTCTGCGGCGCGCGCAGTGCTATATTCACGGCCTGTTCTGCAGGCACTTACTGCCCAAGGGGCTCCTGGAATGCGACAATATGCCCAGCAGGCGCCTACTGCTCCGCGCAAATCTCGTCGTTCTCCACCTGCCCTGCGGGTTACTACTGCCCCGAAGGCTCTTCCACGTACACGGGGTGTGGGGCCGGCCAGTACTCCGCGAGCGGCGCTGAAGCTTGCTCCATTTGCCCCGCGGGTTTCTTCTGCGGGAGCACCATCGCGAACTCGGCGTTCAGCAGCTGCGTCTCCGGGACCTACTCCGCCGACGGGGCTTCTATTTGTACCGACTGCAGCAGCGGCACCTACGCGGTGCTCGAGGCCGAGAGCTGCACCACCTGCGCCAGCGGGAAGTACAGCGAAACAGCGAGCGGGAGCTGCAGCAGCTGCCCCAACGGCAAGTATTCGAGCAGCGGCGCGTCGAGCTGCACGAGCTGCTCGGAGGGCTACTACCAAGCAAGCCAAGACGCAAGCAGCTGCGACGCCTGCCCAACAGGCCAGGTATTTTCTTCTATCGTTTTGTACATTTCAGACAGATAGCAGTGAGTAGGTAAAGAGCTTTTGAGTGTTGCAAGCATTGTTAAGCTTTACCTGCTTCGCTCTGTCGCCTTAGGCGGTAACTGCAAATCACGATTTCTTGTATGCGTGTGTTGACTCTCGCAAATCTGTTGCTCTGCTCTGCGACATACGGTAGTTTGCGGACACCACAGGATCAATTGCATGCGACGACTGCCCAGCGGGTACCTTTGTCGCCACGACTGGCTCTACCTCCCAGGGCGATTGCGGGGCTTGCCAAGCGGGGACTTACTCCGCGAGCAGTGCGTCGTTCTGCACCAATTGTTCCGTCGGCTATTTTGGCGCCTTTCCCAGTGCCTCCTCGTGCACGATCTGCCCACAGGGCCAGTACCAGGCACGCACCGGTGGCACAAGTTGCAAGGCTTGCCCGGTCGACTCGTATTCTGCAGAAGGTTCAACTTCCGTCGAATTTTGCTATTACCCCACCCCGGCACCTTCACCGCTGCCCACTCCAGTGCCTACTTCGGTACCTTCGCCGCTGCCGTCACCGGCGCCTTCTCCTAGCCCTACCCCAGTGCCCTCTCTGTTGCCCACCCCGGTGCCTTCGTTGACTCCCACACCACAGCCGAGCCCAGTCCCAAGTCTAATGCCGACGCCAGTGCCGACTTTAGAACCGACGCCTGCTCCAACTCCAGTACCTTCCTTGATGCCTACTTCTTTGCCATCACCAGCGCCGAGCCCTAACCCAAGCCCTGTACCGTCGTTAGTACCATCACCACATCCGTCTCCAGTCCCTTCGCCTCTTCCCTCGATGCCACCCACGCCTTCACCGTCACCTGTGCCTACTCTAGCCCCTACGAGTGCTCCTTCCCCGGTGCCAACCCCTATTCCAACACCTTTACCTACCTTAGCCCCCACCCCATCACCCACGCCGATGCCTACGCCGTTGCCCACGCCAGTGCCAACCCAATTACCGACACCGCCTCCAAGCATTCTCCCTACGCCACAACCTAGCGCGGAACCAACGCAAGTTCCGACTCCAGTGCCCAGCCTGAGTCCCACGCCAGTGCCCAGCTCCATGCCTCTTCCGTTGCCTAGCCCATTGCCATCGCCAGTGCCCACTCCACGCCCCAGCCCTCTCCCTACTACAAAGCACCCCACCCAGGTAAACCTTTTAATCTCTTTCAAAATCATCTCTTAGCACTTTTTACTTTTATCTTATACTTGCGTTAAGTAAAAGCTTACCTGGAATTTCTTCTTGTTCAGGTCCCTACCCCGAGTCCATCGCCTGAGCCCACGCCACTTCCTTCACCGCTGCCCACTCCAGCACCCACGCCTGCATCCTCACCAAGTCCTTCACAGGTCCCGACGCCTTTGCCTACTGCGCTGCCGTTTCCGCTACCCTCCATTCAACCGAGTCCAGAACCTTCCCCGCAGCCCACACCCGTGCCCGGCCCGGAACCCTCTGCGTTACCGGTGCCAGCCCCATCAGCTCAGCCCTCTTTACCTCCCTCCCCACTGCCCACCCTGAAACCGTCGCCACTGCCCACGTATGCCCCCACCCGGCTCCCAACCCCTGCACCCACGCGACCGCCCACGCCGGCTCCTAGCAACGTACCGTCTCCAGTACCCACGCCAAGGCCTACGCCCATACCTACGTCACACCCCACAGGCACCCCCACCCCTGTGCCTACCCACGAACCAACGCCAATCCCCACTGGACAGCCGACAGGCACACCTTCGCCCGTGCCTACGCATGCGCCCACGCCACACCCTTCTCAAGTGCCCACTTTGGTGCCCACGCCCCCGCCGACGCATGTTCCCTCGCCTAAGCCTACGCTTACGCCTTCTCTCGCGCCTACACCGGCGCCAACCCCTAGCCCCACTTCTGAGCCATCACCTGTGCCATCCCTAATTCCTTCGCCGGCGCCTACGCCAGTGCCGACGCTGCTGCCTTCGCCCGTTCCAACGTTGCTGCCGACTCCAGCTCCAACTCCTGTGCCTACACCAAGACCCTCACCGCTCCCAACGCTGTTGCCAACTCCGTCGCCCTCGCCATCACCGACGCCAGAACCTTCGCCATTGCCCACTCCGTCGCCTTCTCCAGCCCCGACGCCAGTGCCAACATTGTTACCCACGCCAGCACCTTCGCCAATACCGACGCCAGCGCCCACTCCAGTACCTTCGATAGCACCCTCGCCGCGGCCGTCACTCGCGCCTTCCCCTAGCCCTACCTCAGTGCCCTCTCTGTTGCCCACCCCGGTGCCATCATTGACTCCCACACCACAGCCGAGCCCAGTCCCAAGTCTAATGCCGACACCAGTGCCGACCTTAGAACCAACACCTGCTCCTTCTCCAGTACCTTCATTGATGCCCACGCCACTGCCCACCCTGCCTCCTTCTCTGCAGCCGTCACCAGTGCCGAGTTTGATGCCTACTCCTTTGCCTACGCTGCCTCCCTCGCTTCAACCCACGCCGGTCCCAACAAAGCACCCAACTTCACTGCCCACGATGGTTCCTTCGCCGCCTCCAACCCAAGTCCCTACCATCATGCCCACCCCAACGCCAACACACGTGCCATCGCCGCCGCCTACACCAGTGCCCACCTTGGAGCCAACACCCCCACCCACGCATGCCCCAACTCCTTTGCCCACGCCAGTGCCAACCCCACCGCCGAGTGCCTGGCCTTCGCACGTGCCCAGCCCGGCACCAACGCTCAAGCCTTCGAATAAACCCACACCGCAACCGACGCACGTGCCCACGCCAGTGCCCGTGCCTGCGCCCACGGAAATGCCGACCTACTTGCCGACACACGCTCCCACGCCACCGCCGAGCCCGCTACCTACCATACTGCCTTCGCCTTCGCCGACCCACCACCCAACCGACCTACCATCGCCGCTGCCGTCTCCTCGACCCTCGATATCGCCTACGCCATACCCAACGCCGAATCCCTCGCTCCCGCCTTCTCCTTCGCCTACACCGATTCCAAGCGCTCTACCCTCTTCAAAGCCCAGCCTCGTGCCTACTCCTTCGCCGACTCAGTCGCCTAGCCCGAAACCTTCTCCGAACCCTTCTCCATTGCCCAGCCCGTCTCCTACTCAACACCCTGCGCCAATTCCGAGTCAACACCCTAGCCCGCTGCCCACCTATGCGCCCACGCTACAGCCTTCACCGCTGCCTACGCCATTTCCAACGCCTTCGCCGACGGTGAAACCCACCTCTGTACCTACTCCGGTGCCAACGCCAGCCCCCACGCCTGTGCCGACCCCTCATCCTAGCCCGAGGCCCAGTACATCTCCAACACCTGTGCCAACTTCATTGCCGACGCTTGCACCCTCGCCAAGACCCTCCGATTCGCCGAGTCCCTTGCCCAGTCCAGGACCGTCATACCAGCCGACGCCCGAGCCTACCCTCGTGCCCACGCCATTACCCACTTTCTTCCCCACGCCCGCGCCCACCACTGCACCTACTTCTGTACCAACTTCTGTGCCCTCATTATCCCCGACGTATGCGCCAACTCCGAAACCCACTCTTCAACCTACTCCAGTCCCCGCTTCAGTTCCCACGTCGATGCCCACGCCGTTGCCGACTCCGCCTCCTACGTCATTACCCACGCCATCTCCGTCGCCAGTTCCCTCAATGGTGCCAACGCCGGTCCCCACGCTAGCGCCAAGCCCCGCCCCCACGCCGTTGCCATCTCCAGTGCCGACGCCGGTGCCGACCTCTAAACCTTCACCACTGCCGTCATCCATTCCGTCGCCGAACCCCACACCTGTTCCCACGATGTTGCCAACACCTTTACCGAGCATTGCTCCTACCCCGCCACCAACCCCACAGCCGTCACCCTTGCCATCGCCCGTACCGTCGTTGCTTCCGTCGCCGTTCCCGTCGCCGATGCCCACGCCACTACCCACGCGAGTGCCCTATTCCGGGCCTACCTATGTGCCTACTCCTGTACCCACACACCTCCCAACGCCGCTGCCTTCGCCGCTCCCAAGCTCAGTTCCAAGCCTTGCGCCTAGCCCCATGCCTACCCCAATACCCTCGCCGGCGCCCACGCCGGCGCCGACTGTGCTGCCCTCGCCGCAGCCCACCCCGGTGCCATACTCCGGCCCGACCAAATTTCCTACTCCGGTTCCCTCGCCTCCTCCTTCGCCTGTGCCAACAATCCTGCCCTCTCCATTGCCCTCGCCTCTCCCCTCATCGCTGCCCACACCACCACCCTCCGAGCAACCGACTCCACTTCCAACACCAGTGCCCAGTATTAGTCCTAGTGGAGAGCCAACGCCACTGCCGAGTTCTCTGCCGAGCCCCGGTCCTAGCCCTATTCCTTTCCCATTGCCGACTCTGCAACCGACGCCTATTCCATTTTCGGTCCCGACGATCATTCCGATCCCAGAGCCAACTGGCTTGCCGTCGCAAATGCCCTCGCCAGAGCCCTCGCCTGTGCCCACCGGCCTGCCTAGCCCAGTACCCACTATCATGCCTACGCCGCAACCCACCATTGTGCCGTCGGGTGAACCTACCCCTGTGCCATCTATTCGACCAACCCCGGTCCCCTCCCCGCCGCCAAGTGAGTTGCCAACCCCACCACCTTCCCGTCAGCCCACGCCGTTGCCCTCTGTGACCTACGACCCCACGCCCATGCCAACCTCGACGCCGCGGCCTTCTCCGGTGCCTTCGATTTCGCTCCCGCCCACTGCGATTCCACCGTCCCTGACCAACTTGGAGCTCTCGGAGCCCTGGATCTTGGAGACTGGCACGGTTGGAGTGACCTGGCAATCGTACGGCCTCTCGGCATCCCAGCCCGTGTACATGTACTACTGCACGACTGACGACGAGTCCCTGGACGTGGAATGCAGCGCCAACAACGATTGCGCCAAGCTGAGAGGCACGGCTTGGTACGTCAGCCCGAATGACGGTGACGTCACCATCAACCCGTGGGCTCAAGGGCTAGGCAGGTTTCGGATCTGTCTGGAAGGCTATGGCACCTGGATCAAATACCACGGCGACAAGAGTCAGGTGGTAGTGCCGTTCGCGTATTCCAACACGAAATTAGCGGTTGCTCTAGCGCCTTCCCCCGAGCCCACGGCTAGCCCCACTTTTGTGCCTACTGCCCCCACCCTGCAGCCTACCACTTTTGACACCGCCACCATCGACGTGAGTTTCTCCGCCACTGCGGCCCGGGAACCCACCTCTTTGGATGAAGCGAGCCTAGTAACGGCCGTAGCTAACCAGGTTGGCGTGGTCGAACCAGACGTGAAAATCTTGGCCATCACCACGAGTACAACCCGGCGGCTGCGGCAGCGGAGGCTGTTTCAGGTTTCTGAGCTTACTCCGAAGCTGCACCCGTCAGCAGGAACTTCTGACGCTACGATGACTACTAGAAGTAGTCGCATAGTTGAGCAGGAGCAATTCTCCTCCGAGAAGGTGCAGCTGCAGCCGCGTCAATTGGAAGAGTCGAATCTTACTTGGAGTGTGGTGCTCGCAGTGCAAGCTTCCTTGAGTGAAATTGGGGAAAATGACGCGAACTCCTTTGCAGCCTCCGTAGGCGACGCCCTCACCGACAGCACCTTTGCGCAAGCCCTCGCAACCAACATGGCCAATGACACGAGCATTACGTTGGACGCAACGTCCGTCACCGCCATTGCGCGCACGCGCTACCCCACGCCAACGCCCAGCCATTCACCCAGCTTGTTGCCAAGCCCCTCGCCGAGCCATTTCCCGTCTCCTGAGCCTAGCCCGGCACCGTCCCAGGTCCCAAGCAATCAGCCGACATCGCTGCCGACTACGCGCACGCCAACGTCAGCACCGGTGCCGATGCCGTCGAACATACCGGCGGAAAGCACTTTACTACCTACTGTTCTGACTACCACTGACACTTCTTCTGCGGCATCGTCTGTGAATACGGCCTTGGTGCTCGGCCTCTCCCTCGCCGCAGGATGTTTAGCGCTGCTCATTGGCGGTGGTGCTTTCAAGCGCTACCAATTGGTGCAAAAGAAGCGCGTAGACTTGAAGACCGTGCACGAAGAAGGCAAAGAAGAAGACCACGAAATCCCCATGAGTGAAGCTGAATTTGTGGCATCGCTGGGAGAAGACGAGGCTGAAGAACCTTACGAAGACGAGGAAGTCTTGAGCGAAGAGGAAGACGACGACGACGACGAAGATTTTGCCAACCGGCCTCCACCCCTGTCGTACAAGGAAATGCTGGCCCGCGAAAAAGAAGACGCGGCCCGCGACATCCGCAAGCAAGCGGCGGCCGAGCGCCGGCAGCGGAACGACGAACGGGAAGCCCGCAACGAGCTCGTGCGCGCACGCAACGCCCAAGTCCAAAAGCGCAACACCATGCGTGCGGACCGGATCGACGCGCAGCTAGCTGCGCGCTACGCTCTTATGAACCACAACAACACCAATAGCAGTGGTTTCACGTCTCAAACAGCCCCAAGATCTTCTCAAGTGCCTGCGGCTGCGTTCCCGCCGGTAGCACGCATGCCCTCTACTCCTGGTGGTGGTAGTGGCAGCGAAGGCTTAGGTCGAGGCTCAGCGTCGCCTCTGACGTCAACCTTGCCAGATGAACTCAGCGACCACGACAACAGCACGGCAGGAGGCGCCCAGGCGAGATTCAATGCAACTTCAACGTCATCAACAGGAGCAGCTGGTATGCGGCGCTCGTCTACGAGCAACGCGACCGGCACTTCGAACCTTCAAGCCCGGCTCGCGCGGCAAACGGCGCAAAATCGAAGCAGTTTAGCGCTGCCCGGCTGCCGCAGCACTTTTGGCTTCACGAGTAGCGGTGGCAGCGGCGGCAGTAGTGCTGGGGTGCGCCGCCCATCCAGCAAGTCGGGTGCGAACAACACCGATCCCACCTCACCAGTGCCGCCGCCGCCATCGTCATCCTTTTCTCCTGGATCTCTTCCTGGTAACCAGGTCGGTTCCACTGGCCGAGTCTTGTCTGGAGCTATGGACGGTGCCGAGTACGAGGAGTACGATGACGATGAAGACGATGCTCTGAACGAAATGGATGATATGGTCCACGTTCGATCCTCAATGGAGGCTAGTAGAGCTTCGGCACCGGTGGCCGAAATTTCCATGGGCAGAGGTCATCGCTCCGCCTCGATGGCTCTCTTTGGAGGCACTGATGACAACGGTGGTAATGATGATGGTGAAGGCTATGCTGATACCTTTGCTGTGGACCATCAGGCCACCAACGGCGGTAGCGGTGTTGGCACCAGTCGTAGAAGTTCACGCGAAGGAGGCTCCGGCGCTCAGAACGCTCAATCGCGCAACAGTACTGGGCGACGAGGGTCAGCACCAGACGTGGCGCCGTCCACGCTTGAGCAAGTGCAGAGCAAGCAAAATGCCGGAGGCGCTTTACAGCGGCGGGGCACAGAATTGAATGCTCGATTAAGCAAACAAATGGAAAATGCACGGGTTGGCGGCGGTGGATTAGCCGGAAGGCTAGCTCATCACAAGGGCGCCGCAGCAGAAGCGGATGCTGCGCTAGAAGCAAAACTGGAATCGTTGGGAGACACTAACGACGACGATAATGTCGGTGAAGATAATGACCTCCTCCACGGCGTGCACGCCTCATCACAATTGGCGCCTTCTGGGGCGGGCGATGGCTCCCAGGCAACCACTCCTAGCGGCCGGCCTTCAGTACGGCTGCCTACCACCCCACCACCGCAAGCGGTGTCGTTTCTGGCGCGCGCAGGGGTGATGCGGCACGCCCAGCTCTCGGACACGTTTGCGGACATCCTTGGAGTGGTTAACGAAGCTGACTTCGTGGCGTTTGCGGCTGCCAAGCGGACGGATGCTTACGCCAACGCGGGCGGGCTCGCGGCGGCTCTGGCGGATGCCGGTGCAACGCCTTTCGAAGCGCAGCTCATCACCGACGCCATTGCTGCGGTCGACCCATCTGCGGTTGATTCGTCACCGTCCTCGTCACCTGCAGCTCCTGTGGATGAAGTGGAGCCAGCACCTGTTGTAAAAACACCCAAGAAGCGGTTCTCAGTCGTTGATGCTTTATTTGGCTCTTCAAGCAACAGCAAAAGCGAGAGCTTCAAAAATAACAAAACCTCCACCGGCAGTGGGAGTGCGGCTAAAGAGGAGTTCACGCCAGAGGATACAGTTAGACCTTTATCTCAACCTCCGCCGCCTCCCCCGCCGCCACCACCTCCTGCACCTGTTCCAGCAGCAGCAGCAGCAGCGTCCACGGCCAAAAAGCCACGGAAATCCTTTGCAGCGCGCATGTTTGGAGGCAGCACAAAAGATGTTAGCGCAAGTGAGCTGGGCAGCGGCGACGCTGCTGCCGACGCTGCTGCTGCTGCCTCTGTGAACGCTGCAATTGTTGCGAGTCAATTCAGCAGCGAAGAAGCCTACTTTGAAGCACGGCGGCGCGCGTCTCTTGCCGCTAGTGCTGAGGGCCAGGCAGCAGCCGTTGCCAAAGCCAAACTTCAGCAGCAGCAGCCACCTCCACCGCCTCCGCCTCCGCCTCCGCCTCCACCTGCGGTTGAAGAATCCGAAGAGGCAAAAGCGCAACGGCTCGAATTGTACTTTCAGGAGCGTCGGCGGCAGTCCGTTGCGGTGAAACTAGCTCCGGCCCCACAATCGCCACCTCTGCCGCAGTCACCTCCAGTGTCGCCTCCACCGCCGCCGCCACTATCAGGCTCTGTTGAAGGTTCTCATGACGGAGTGCCTGCGCTAAGCAAGGCCGAAAAGCAAGAATTGCGGCAGCTCAAGGCGCTCAAGGACGCAGGCGAGTTGTTGAATCCTGCCAATTTGCAGCGCTACCGGGTGCTCAAAAACATCTACGCAGCGTCGAAAGACCCAAGTGCAGCGATGTCACCAACGGCAGCAGCAAGTGTGAGCTCGCCGGTTGTGTCACCTGCACCATCGGCTACCTCCCCTGTGCGCCAAGGAAAGCCTACGAAGCCGTCTGGCCGTGCTCGTTCGCCGCCGCGGCCTGCCCGGGAAACACAATCTACCAGCGCTTCTAGCTCGAGCAGCCGTCCAGCCTCTCGACCCCCAAGTACACCTAGCACCCGAGCTCGCTCTCCTCCTCGGCCTACTGCGCCCGAATCCAAATCTACGTCCAGTAGTCCGGTGCGTCGTCCCCCAAGTACACCTAGCAACCGTGCCCGCTCCCCACCTCGACCTGCCGCTCCGGAAAAATCGCCGAGTAGTTCCAGCAACCCACCGCCTCGTCCTCCTCCGAGCGCTCCTAGCGGCCGTGGTGGTGGAGGAGGCCGCAGTGGAGGGGGCCGTGGCCGCGGCCGTGGGCGAGGTAGCGAGACAACGGGATCGAGTGCCCCTTCTGGCCGTGCAGGCCGGGGTGGGCGTGGAGGTCGTGGTGCTTCTCCACCTCGCCCGTGAATTCGATGGCCGCCTCCAATACCGGACATGCCAGCTCACGCAGCTCTTACATGCAACAGTCAGAATACCGAGCTCCATCTGAACTATTTTCAATCCACAGGGCACCTCAATGATTTTGTTAGGTGTGTTTTATTTCGAATTAACGTCTTCCTTCCTTGGCATGGTCTTTAAGGGCCATTTACGAAAGTACGGGCGCTCGATTTAGTACGAAGGAAGTAGGATCTGACCTACTTCCCGGAAACTGATCCTGCATATTTGTCGGATTTCAGCTCAGGGGGTCATTGGAGCGAGAGCGGAGAGTGCGAAGGAAGGGAGGAGGTTATATTTACGCAGGTAGGTGATTGGTTCTCGGCTTCCCTGATGTCCACTGTCCGCCGGGAGTGGAAATTTTGTTGAAACTCAACCCCTTCATCATGCATGATGGCGGTGAAATTTGGATAGCGCTACGAAGAGAATATTTGTATGTTCGCCCATGGCATGCGTAGCATAAAGGAAGCGGGTCCTTGCATCCTAGATTGCTTACTGAACTAAGTATTCTGCTGTAGTATCAAAGCGTCAAATTAGTCAATCGGTCGAGAGAGTGAGGTAGTTTTGTTGCTGACGTCGATAGCAATGAATATGAACGATGAGTCAATCGCAGCCAAGAAAGAGATCGCCCGTGCTCGCAAAGCTGCGATTGCTACGTGGACCTCTGAATTTGAAAAGGAGCATGGACGGTCGCCAACAAAGGCTGAGAAGCGAAGCGAGGTAGGTGCCTTACTTGCCGAATACGAGGAGGCGAAGCAGGCATACGAATCTCTTAAAGCGCTCCGGGCTAAAAGCAAGAGCGAATTAGGCTCGGAGGCCGCTACTAGCTCAGAGCATGCTACTCCCGGTAGCGCAGCGATTGCGTCACCCAGTTTGAACGATCGCACCTATAGTGTTGGCAGTCTACAAAGCCCAACTCGTTTGGCACCACTCAGAGGCAGAGGCACGATCGACAGCATTGGCAACAACGCTAACGCGGTTGTTCAAGTAGATGAAAGCACCACTACTGCAGCTGCTGATGCTGCTTCAACCTTTAGTACTACATCAATAGAATTTGATGAGGCTCGACTTTTATCAGCACGTTCTAGAGAGTCCTTATTGTCGCCGATGCAACCTGCAGCGACTGCTGAAGACGTTGGTGCCACTTCAGTGGAGCCACCGTCCGCCGATTCAGTAGGAGTCGGAGCTGATGTGGCCGGACAAAGAGCTGAAGAAGCGACGCCTGTTTCATCTCTGGACGAGGCTCTAGCAACGTCAAGTTCTTTCACGCCACGAAAGGTAGTTCTAGATCCCATTTCAAGTTCTGAGGCGCCGCGAACGACGTCACCCGCAGTCTCGGATGACGGACCTCTTACGGTCTCATCAGAAGCGTTAGACTCAGAGACGGCATTACGGCATAAGAAATTTCGTGCCGCATTGAAAGGCCAAGGTCCCGGCGTTCTAGCAACGGCACTGGCAGTGCAGCTACAGCACGAAGCAGAGCGCATAGAACCTGAACTCACTAAGCTTTTTGGCGAGATCATGAGGTACGCTTCAGTCAGTCTCTTAGTGACTTTGCGTTGAATTTCTTCCTGCTCAAGCACTTTGCTAGTACAAAGCTACTTCTATTTGGGTTCAGCAAAGCTTTATAAATTTAGATCTCTCATGGTTACGTTACCTTTAATCTTTTACAATGTTGCTTACAGGGGATGGGGTGCTGAATTTGTGGACGAAGCGCATAATGTGAAGCCTGTGGGAGCCATAGCGAAATGCATTGCTCAAAAGCGGCGAGAGGCCTGGGCGACAACGGCCTCTTCGGCAGTTACTTTCAATGACCCCTTTGCTTCATCAGAGGAGCCACTTACGCATAGCACTTCGGCTTCAGTAGAAGCCTGTGCGTGGGGCTTGAACGGTTGCTTGAGATACAGGGTTGTGCTGCCACCGGGCCAGTACGCAGCCGCCGTGGTAGCAGCGCGCGAAGAGTTAACGCATGCAGGTGTCGGCTTAGATCCCTCTGCCAGCCGAAATTTTTGGCGCGAGCGTGAGATTGCGATAGAAACGGACATCAGCTGCCGGCAAAAGACAGTTCACAGCAATGGAACTATAGGTTTACCCAGGATAGACGGCAGGCATACAGTCAACGGCAGCAGCAGCAGCAGCAGCAGCATTGGGAGGTTGAGCGGGGCGAGAATGGGCGGTGGGGTGCGCGACGTGCTTCTCGTGGCTTGTGCTAATAGTC
>Ga0307979_1001236_pt1 | contig 18122 bp, 22 predicted proteins | sample OrgLakmetage1058_FD_201833 | JGI IMG/M metagenome (GOLD analysis project Ga0307979, IMG submission 201833) | Saline water microbial communities from Organic Lake, Antarctica - #1058 | ecosystem: Environmental > Aquatic > Non-marine Saline and Alkaline > Saline | place: Antarctica: Organic Lake...
TGTTTCGTTTCCCGAAACATGAAACGCCCAAGAATATACGCTGGTCTGTTTCGAGAAACGAAACGCCGGCAAAAATCGTGTTTCGTTTCTGTTGTTTCATTACCGACATGATTCAACTCTGGCCCTACTGGCCACACACATCAAAATGTCAAAATGCGAGACCACCCGACCCGATTGGTGCAAAAACAAAACAAATCACTACTCCCTGTATTCCAAACTCAAAACTTCTTTGCCTCAAAATGGCGTAAAGTTCAACATCGGCTATTTAAATGAGATCTCTGCTGCGATCGCTTGTCCTAGCGAGTTTGTTAGTGCTATCAAATAGCTTTGGTCGTATTCAAACGCCGGGGACTACAACATGCTTTACTTCTTCCGAGCGACAGCCTCTCGTGGTACGCTGGGCGAAGCGACGAGATCCGGACGATGAAGCGCGCGAGAGGCTCCAAAGGCTAGAGAATGTCATGCTCAAAGTCGTGAAAGACCAAGCCGACCGAATCGAAGTTCTGGAAAAGCGTTGCGTGGCCACTGATGCTAAATTGAACGAGGTAGCGTTATATACTGGTACATCGGTCATGTAGCTCGCATCCGTATACCAGGCGAATTTGTGACCAACGCATTCAAATATTACTCTTTCGTGTTTTTTTAAATCAATCTAGTTGCGAGCCGACCTCGGTTCGGTGGTGGCTCTTATTCGCGACGCAGGACTTCTTGACGGCGGTGGCGCTTCCACTGAACACTTTTCTGCCGAAGAAGCGTTTGCCGCACTTGCAGATGTCTTGTTACGAGCCTCCGAAGACAGGCCTAGTAAAGGCTTTCGTGCTTTACCAGAGACAATCGGCGAGCCCCAGGATGGCCCTGTTGACACTAGCCGTCTTTCATCCGATACCCAGCGTCCCAGCGCCTACGGCCGCCGCGGCTCCTCTCCGTCAATTTCTCCGGAGGACAGACCACCAACGGACTCTGCTTCGATGAATGGTCTCGAAGCGCGCACGACGGAGGCACGGCTGATGGAAGCGCTAGACGTGCCCGATGACTTGTACGATGCAGCTGATTCTTCTGGAGCTGCCCTTTTGGCGGCGCTACTCTGCGGTCACCGGCGCATGCGGGTCGATATTGCCGATCCTTCTCTCGGTGGCCAGATGATTCCTTCAGGCAATACCTTGACCGACGACTTTGACGGAGATGTTTCGGTCGAAAGTGCTTTGACAGAAAATGCACCCGAAGGTTACGATACTGACAGCAATGACAGTCTACCGGTGCAGGTGATGGAGCATGAGCGGTTAGCGCGCTTCGTGGAGCTCATGTGTTTGCCCATTGCAGCGGCCATGGAGGGCCTCGAGAAACGAGTACATGTAGTTTTCAGCTCGGTGCGTCTGTGAGCGCGCTATATCTCTTGTATCGGTGTATGCCTCTCTAAGGATCACAAAATTTTCTAGATTGCTGCGTTCTTTCTTTTAAATTATATTTTTCATTGTATTAGGTGCGTCAACTGGCAGCTGCGCGTTCAGCGATGGCGCACACTGCCACGGTTGCCTTAGGGGCGCTCTCCTTAGATGCAGTCCTTGAGCCTCGAGACAGCGTAGTGGTGTTAGTGGCACCTACCTCAGCCCTCGAGACACAAGCCGAAGAGCTTCTCGCGAGCGCTGTCAACCGCACGATCATCGTTGTAAACCCTTCGTTCGACGAGTCACCGAAGACGCCGTTAGCGAGCGAGATTGCTCAGTACGAGCCCGTGTACGTCCTAAGAAGCATGACTGCGCGTTATGGGGACAAGAGCGTCACTAGACCAAGAACTTCCTTGGCCGCCGACACTGTTTCTGGAGATGGGTACGTAGTAAGTGGCAGTGAGTCGCAAAGCCCATGGGGAGGTTTGCGCGACTTTTCCTTCGAGATGGAAGCGGCTGCTCTTGAAGAAGTGGGCTTATCCATGGACTTTGACTCGCCGCAGCCGAAGTCAGCCAATGAGCCGCCGAATTTAACCACGCGAGAATCAGCTACCGTGGGTGAGGAAGAGGGTCCACGCGTCAACGACGACGACGATGACGAAGGTCGCGGAAGAGTAGGTGAAGGCGTCCTCGGTAGCCTGGGGACTGAGGATTGGGCAGCTGCAGCCGCGGCCGCGGTGGCGGAATCCGTGCTGGCCGAGGACACCAATGTATTAGGTGAGGAAAATGCAGACCTCGCTGCACTGGCTGCGGCTCAATCGAACGCAGCGACATTACGAGCAAACTTCCCGGAAGAAACCACTGACGGGGACACGAAGAAAAGTATCGCCGATGTCCAAGCTTCGATCGCCGATGCCGGTGAGGAAGCCGCCATGGCGGAAAGTTATGTGGTGAGTGGCAGCATTTCGAAAGTGCAGGAGGACGAGAATAGCATAGCGACAGACGGCGGTGATTCCTGCGACTGGCAACTTTCACACGACGTACGCACCATGCTCTTGAGAGAGTTTCCTATGCCGTGGCGTGTCTTTCTTCAGCTCACGAATTGTTTCGATGCCGATACAGAGCAGCCACTGGAGCAGCCTTGGATTCTTGTGGACTCGTTTGAGGCAGGAGAACCTTCGCGAAGTGAAGTGAACTTGGCTGTGATGGCGTATATTTCAGAAGTGCTTATGGATGGCGGTACTTCTGCTGAGGTCTTAGAATCACCGCCTGAAGGCAGTAACGGGGACGATATATAGCATGTTTAACTGAAGCAAGGCGGTGCACGGGGCGTGGTGCTTTATCTAGCTCAATGTGCGATGTCTTTCTAATTCTACTTATCCGAATACCCGGGTCCTGGGTTGGGGTTGGGTTAATTTGTTGTTGTTGTTGTTTGATTTTCGCCTACTCGTAGTAAGTAGTAAGAGCACAGAGCATGGCGCCTCAACTCAAAAGCCCACACACCCACACGTCACACGCCAATTAAAATTCAATATCAATAGCCGGGGTTTCTGGTTTCTGCCAGCTGCCAGTGCCGACTGCACTCATGCACTCCACAACGCGCACTTCGCACTTGCTTCGTGCTTGGAGTCACAGTCGAAACACCGAAACGAAACGGAAATCGAAACAACCGCAGTGTTCTTCGCCGGTCTCGTACCGGCGAAACACACTAAACTGACCTAACCACGCGCGGTGTTTCGTGTTTCGCAGGTCGAAACAGAAACACTCTTCGAAGCTCGGTTTTGTCCCAATTCCTCGAGAATTCTGCGCATTTGCTTCGTTCCATCGCCTCCTCAGGGGTTATGATCCGTTCATCAACGAGAAGCTGAAATTTGTTCAACTAGTACGCGCACTTGACACTTGATTCGGATTGAGTGGAAATGAAAGGAAAAGACAAAAATTCGTAATCGGACACTTGCAAGTGGCCCTAATGCTTTAAAATCCTTCATTCTCGTAGATTTCAGCCACGACAGAGCGACACCACAGGCATAAAATTCGCGGAATTCCGCTGTTTTGTTTCTTCGGGCGAAACAGGTACATTCATAATCCGTGTTCTCCGCTTCGTAGCTAGAAACGCGACGCTCACATCTTCGTGTAACCTCGGTTTGTTTCGAACCGAAACGGGTGGGAGAAACAGAGCCAGGATAATCGGGGTTTCGTTTCGACTTAGCATTTCGGTTTCGACTGTTTCCCTATTCTTTCTCTTCGGTGCTTTAATGTAGGTGATAATGCACAGAACTGTAGTGGCGGTGGTGGTTGCTTCGGAGCTCGAGCTCCACAAGACACAAGACCCCCCCGACCCCCCTCCTTGGGGGTGATGATAAGAAAGGCGCAGAGAAAAGCCCGACACTCAACGACGAATCAACGAACTCAACTCACTGCAGAAGCTCCACGCGACAAGAACATCTCCGTGGTCCGTAGTCCTTGGTCTAGCGCGTTGTCTAGTAGCTCTGTTACTGTGAGCGCAGCTGTGTATTGTGCCGTGCGATGATTGGAGACGCAGCAGCAGTCGAGCGCGCTGAACGTGCAGTGGGCCAGTTAGCGAAGGCAGGTGAAGATTTGCGAGATAAACGTGTGAAGCTCGTCTCGCGAATCAAGCAGGATGAGCTCGAGCTCGCGGAAGTAAACTCCCTACTAACTTTCATGCAAGCTGCGTAAGTATTCGTGCTTCGAGATTGAAAGTAAATCCAAGACCGATATGCGTAATGGTATTTTTTTTCATTTTTCTGTGCTCCATTCACGACGTTCAGATGCGTTTAAGGTTCCCAAGCTTCGTTGTCTTTTATCCCACGCGTCCCATGTATCTAGAGTTCATAGTTTTTTCAAAGTCTTACGTAGCACTGTCTTTTTGCATATTTCCTACTTCTGTACAACAGGCAAGAGAAGACGGAGCGCGAGAAGGACACAGCTCTGCATATGGAGACGCAGTACAATCACCTTAGCCAAGACTTTAAAGTTGAAGAGAAAGCGCTAGTCGCGAAAACAAAGGCTGCATCGCAGTATGTGAACCAACAGTCGGGCATCTCGCTCAATTCTTTTGCGCTCGCTGAGAAAGAGGGCATACGCGGCTATTCCTCAGGACCGGGGTCTACCTGCACTCGGGCCGAAGCTAGAGCCAGAGAGCAGCGTGCGAAACTTTTACGTGTTCAGCGAAACTTGGCCACAAGATAGTGACCAGCGGCTAGCATTGCGAATGAACTATGCAATAATACATGAGACTTGTGCTACCTCGCGTGGTAGTGATATGAGGATTACGAGGCTCCTGTGTCCGCCAATTGCAACTACCAATTTTAATTACCATAAAGCCATCACCCATTAACCATCTTAAGTTACATTGATTTAAGAGCCTACTATGCATTCTAAGAGGTACCGATTAAAAAAGAATTGAACTAACCTTGATTTTGATACTCGTAAATTGTCGTAAACTATATCATAACGCGCAATGCCAATACCAGCCCATTCCAATTGCACATTTCACGCAATAAACCAAGCCAAAATTGATCTTCACATGGCACTTGAATTCGATAAAAATCCGCAAATGGCAGATAAGATATCTATCATGACAAGGCCACGCTCATTTAGATAGATACTACAAAACGATTGGAATTTGGCATAACGCCAAAGCATCATACAATCGTCTCTCACAAAGCCAGGTTTCCGGTCGGTCCCAAGACAAGATCTCCACAGCATTTCTTCCGCTTAGGTTTGAACCTCGGCCATTTTTGACGAAACAGCCGACGCTTCTCGGTAGAAGACGTCCATATGGTGCTCGGAGTCGCCCTCCAGTGCAATGGTAGCTAGGGGGATGCGCGTTTCGCCCCATCCGTGCGCGTATGAGGCGTCGTAGTGATCTTCCAACAAGCGCTGCACCAACTCTGGCCATCTAATGAATGTATGACAATTAAAGGTGGTGAGAACGAAGGCAAAGATGAAGATAAAGTACAACAACAATTATTTTCATTCATCGCACTGCTGAAGCTCAGTTGACTGATGATGATGTATGTCAGCAAAGATATTTAACAACAAAGCACTAAGCCTCTCACTTGTCAGCATCGATGAGAGCAGACCATTCGTCAATGGTCTTGGCGCCGTACGTGCTTTTGAGGTAGCCTAGCTTGACCTTCAGCTCTTCTGGGTTGGCCACCCAATAGCTGTACTCATCCAAGATGCGCTTCACTCGCACTTCCATGGGCAGAGTAACGAGAACCTTGGATGCCACTTTCATCGCTCTCCACATTTCATTCGGCAAGTTGATGTCTCCTACCTGCACACAGGGACAGTGCGATTGTCAGTGAAATGCGGAATCACTAGTACCCGCCAATAGAAATAGTACTGCAGCTGTCACATTTTGCCCTTCGCATTCATTTACACTTCGGCGCATTAATCTACGCACACCCTTCACACCCACCCTTCGTACTACCTTGCTGCTCTCAGCCTCGATCCACACAGGCTGGCTCGGGTCAAGCTTGCTCAAGGCGTCGGCCAGGCGCGACTCAAACAATTTCTGCGACGGCTGTGGTGGGAGATCGGCGGCCCCTAAGAGTGAACCTCGGTGATTGGCCAGTCCCTCGAGGTCCAGGACCTGAAAACCTTTAGAGCGGAGGTGCAGCAACAGGGTGGTCTTTCCCGTCCCCGTGAGGCCGGATAGAGACACCAGCTGAAGCTGCGGAGGAATTGCTTCAAGCACTGCCCGGACTTCGGCGCGATACCTGTGGCCGAATGGAAACAGGATTACCGGTACCGCAAGAAAGTTGAGTTTTAGATTTACCATTGAGGACTAAATTTGTAGTCGTACTGTAGTAGTAGTAGTAGTAGTAGTAGTAGTGAGGTAGTAGTAGTAAGAGTAAGAATAAGAGTAACGCCTGGCTTCTCACCGCTTGTAGCCACCATTCAAAATTGTCACTTGCCACCCTATTTGTGCCAGCACCACTGCCATGCTGTTTGATCGCGAACCACCACGCCAGCAGTACAACTGCAAAACAGCGAAAGACATTTAGGTCAGCTCACTCTTTAGTGTCCTGGCTTTGTTATCTGGGGCTCAGAAGTAGGTCTTCGAAAAAACGTACCATTGGTTTGTAGTCACCAGGCTTGTTTGCCAAATACCCTTCTAAATGCTCCCCAATATTGCGCGCAACCATCGCGGCACCTAGCTTTTTCGCCGCAAAGGTATTTTCTTTGTACCTACAAAGCGAGAGCGCCGACACATGCGTCGATTATCGCGTGGGTTAGGGGAGAAGCCAGAAGCTCAACTCAGCCTAGCGCATGGTGTATTGTCACTTTCACAAATACATAGCACAAACTGTAAAATTGACACTTCGAATAGTAGCCAAAAGTGCCCAGTAATATTCCTTACTTGAGACCCACGATATGTCTTTCTTCATCGCTCAGAACTGGAAGGTTGATGGCTCCAGGCATATGATCCTCTGAGAACTCGCCTGGACTTCTGACCTGATAGCATTGTGACATAAGCGTCGAGATTCGTAAAGACAAGTGATTATTGTATTGTTAAAAGATTGCAACTTTTAGCCAAAGGCGAAAAAATCATGCGCGTGAACTGGCTTATACTGCAATCATCTTGAAGTTTACACCACTGCAGCTTGAGTTAGATATGACACGGGCTAGTCTCACGTCAATGATTTCGTTGCACTGCGAAGCTGATTCAAGAGCAGTATCACTTTCCGAAGGGATCATGAGGCCTCTAGGAATATGAGCCAGGAGTTCATGAACTGATGACGCTCGGTATGGCGATGAATGTCTTGAAACTGAGCGTGTGGCCATCCAGCATGAAACGAGACGTGGCGCTATGCCTAAGCTAAGAAATGCCCGCATGGGTAGCATACAAAACTAAGACCAACAAAAAATACGACGGGCTCGTTCAAGTTACTTCAGCTCTTAATATTACAAATCAAGCTCGTCTTCAAAGTATAGAGTTTAGAGTTGCCCATGTCTCACCGCAACAACTGCAAGAAGGGTTAGAAGGTTGTCAGAATAAAAACAGGGGGAAATCAAGGGTGAGTAAAATTTGCGTGCTGCGTGCTGACTGTGTGCTGTTGACAACTGTGAACTGTGGCTGGCTGAATGGAAAATTGTTCTTGAGATCCCGAATTCTTTGTTATAGCTAACACTTCCTTAATTAGCTTTCATATAGTTCGAGAGACTGCGAGTACTGCGAGTGACTGCTGTGTACTTGCCTTTCTTTGTTTTTGGGAGAGTATTAACTAGACTAGACTAGTTCGAGGTGCCATTGCCATTTCGGATTGGCCGATGAGTCGATTGGACTCACCCCTTTCACGGAGCTCACATGTGTTAATAACCTCAGCCTAATTGCAATTCAATAGTTTCCGCGAAAAAGCCATCTCCTTCTGAAATAATACCCAATTCAATAGGCATCAGCGCTTTCTTCGGCGCCATCGCTGCGGTTTTGGTACATGGCGTCTAAATCTGCCTCTATGGCTTCCAGCATGCGCGATGCTGCTGCCCGCCGCCCCAGCGCTGCCGCTAGCCCGATCGTGCTCGGCACTCCTCGACCTGCGCCTATGGCTGCCCCTGCCGTGCCGCGGCGAGTGAGGCTTTGGCCGCCTCCAGCACTGGTTGGTGCGAGGTCGCTGGCGAGGGGTGGGGGGGCGAGCTCGAGGGGCAGCGGGGGCGCCACATAGGGATCAATGCTCTGCTTCGGGACCGCTCTCGCTCGCGTGGTGGCCGTGGGTCGATCGAGCCGTCTCGGCGGCCCAATACCTGGCCCTTTACTACTCGTAGGAGCGCCTAGTCCGAGGGCGGTGGTAGAATCGTTGGAAGGGCCCATCAGCAGCGCTTGTTCCGCGGGATCCTGCGCATGCGTCAGAGGGTTTTTGAGCATGTGCCTCAGCCCTACGAGGGCGCTTCGAAGAGCAGCCGGGTCTGCAGGGGCAGGGCGAGCAAGGGCTGCGACAAACATGGCAGGTGGCACGCGGGCAGCAACGGGGAGATTAGACGAGGAGGAGGAGCCCTGCTCTTGTGCATCGTTGCTGTTCCCACGGCCCATGAGCAAAGCCGCCTCGGTAGCTGCGTAAGGCGCTGAACGAAAGGGCGCTGGTGGTGGGGGGTGGAGATGGTGGCCTTTCGACTTCCCCGGGTCCACTCCGGTCAAGAAAGTGCGCGTAGGGTCGCCGCCGTCTTCGTCTTCGTCGTCTTCTTCCTCGGAGGCCGGTGCTTTCGGTAAGGGGCGGCGCCTCGGCGGCTGGCGCCTGTTGTTCGCATGGCGCTCAAACAAGGCCGCGTGGCCCGCCGATCGAAACTGCGCTGCCGACGGCAGCTTCGAGTTGGGGCCTTCGCCATCGGTGCGCAGAGTCACGGCGCGGTAAGACGAGCGGCGCGCGTCAGCGGCAGCCCGACGGCTCGGGTCAGCGCTGCCTGGCTCACCTGGCTTCTGCCGCCGCCGCTCGCTGGGCTTGCGGGGCAGCTCCGTGAGCACGTCGAGGCCCAAAGTGCTAATCCCATCGCGCGCATGGAAGGTCGCCGCAGCGAGGTCAGCCACAGCTGCGCCAGTAGGGTCTTCGCCGTAAGGACCCAACATGGGGTTGCCGTACAGTACTAGGGTCGTGAGCCGAGGCATGTGAGCGACGCCCTCAATGAGCGCAGCTTCTGACTCAATGAAGTTGTAGCTTAGGCCCAACGTTGAGAGGGAGCTCCAGGGGAGCACTTCACTGCTTAAGCCTGAGGCATCCTTCTGGTAGTCTGGAGTAGTTAGACCCGTCAACTCTTCCATCAGCAGAGAAAGCGGCGGGACACCGGTCAGGTAGTTGTGGCCGAGCTGTAAATCTTCTAGGCAAGGGCACGCGGCCAAAGATGCGAGAATAGTCCTTGTTTCGGAGCCCATAGGCATTGCAAACATGTTCCCAGCACTACCGAGCGCTGTGGCTGCAGCATTCAAGGGAGTTACGCTTGTGTCCCGAAGGCCATTGCGCTCGAGCACCAAGCGTCTCAAGCATTTGAATTGAGCCATGACCAGCGGTGGCGGCAGGTCGCTGAGGCCGTTGCAAGTCAAGTCCAGGTCGGCGAGCAAAGGCATCGCTTGAGCTAGCGCGGCAACGGCATTTGGGTCGCGAATCAAGTTGTAGCTGAGGTCCAAGACAGTGAGGCGGTAAAAGTGCACTGCTAGGGATTCCTTCGGCTGCTCGCCTCCATATGCCATCATCTGGCCGAACCCAAGGCTGTCCAACTCGCTAGAGCTCGGAATACCATTATCATTTCGGGACTCGGGCGGGCCCGACAAAGGGTCGATGATGCCGTTGCACGGTGCTTTGAGCTCTTGAAGCGCGGGTAGGGCAGCGAGCGGCACGAGTGACTTGAGCGCATTGCGGCCGAGGTCCAAACTGCTTAGCAAGGTGAAGAAACTCAAGTCCTCAGATACTACTTCCGTGAGCCCAAGCTCAGCTGCGACGCCACGGTGAGCAAAGTCTGGGAATTCAACGCCGCAAGCAGTTAGGAGCTTGAAGCCGTCAAGGATGACAGGTTTTTGGTCAGGTTGGCTCGTGGGCAGTTTCACCGCTGAGGCCTGGTGGAGAGCCAAGGAGGCATCGGCCAAAGGGTCAATATTGTGCCGTGCTTTGAAGCGCGACTGCACCATGGATGGCATCGGCACTTCAGGTAGTGAGACCTCGTCTGGGGTGAAGTGCTGTACGGGCAAATAGACTTTGTTGGCCATCGTATGGTTTGTTTCTAACTGCGAGGCCCCCCTGTTGACGGCTTCCCCAAAGCTAGTCTATTAGCATCTATAAAACGAATGCGGTAAGTATCGATACATGAGGATGGTTTGTAGTAATAAGCCTAAAGTCTTGGGCCAATGGCCTCAGGGAATAACACGCTTTTTACAAGATAACAACGCCTTCCGCCTTCCGCCTACTTCCGCCTTCCTCATACATGAGAACAAGAAAACAGTCTAACCTAATGTAATACGTGTTGTAAAATGATTCATCAACTCGACACAACTCCCGGGCAGGAAAGAAGCATTGATTGAATGTTGATCAGGAGAGAGACACCTACCTGTTGCTGTATGACCTTGAACTTCTAAAGAGTTGCACGACACTTCCACGTAATCCTATTTGCGCTACGGTGCAACATGAAGCCGTCACTAGTTCTATGCATAAGTCTGATACTCATGACTAGCTCTGAAGCTTTCCCTGGTCAGCGTTTGTTCGGCAAGATCAAGGATGATCTCGCGCGGCGGAAGGCCAGGGGCAAAAAGAATGCTGACTCTACCCCGGCTATCGAGGTTGAGGCGGCTACACCAGTAGCCGAGGTGAAGGCTGCTGCACAAGCCGAGACGAGCACCGCGAACACTGACGCTGTCCCATCTGAAAGCGAATTTGTTGTTCCGGTAGCTGCTGAGGAGGAGGCCCCCGCTGCAGCGGTTGAGGTTACCACCCTGTCAAATGATATTCCTGAGACCAATCCAGAAGTAGTCGAGGAAACCGGCACGGAAGACGCTAAAGAAGAGTCATGTGTATCGACAGAGTCACTACCGGGTTTGAAACCGCTTCTGGACGCCGCGGTCACTGCCTTCGAAGAAGCTTTTGGCACTCCGCCGACCACAGCTGCCTACGCTCCCGGGCGTGTGAACCTGATCGGCGAACACACGGACTACACCGGCGGATTCGTATTGCCACTCGCGCTGGAGAAACGAACTGTGATTGTCGGCACAGGAGCTATAGTAGACGTAGACTCCGAAAACTCAAAATGCGCAGTGATGAGCGTAGGCATGAACGGTGGGCTCGTATCCTTCGATGCCGATCCAGCTACGCTAGCCCCAGGCGACCCTTTCTGGGCCAACTACGTGAAAGGCGTTGTCAAGCAGTACTCAGTAGACCTCCCGCCTGGCAAGAAGTTTGCGTTCCGCGCTGCCTTTGCATCTGACGTGCCCCTGGGTGCAGGCCTAAGCTCCAGCGCTGCCCTTGAAGTTGCCACGGCGACCTTCCTCGAGGGCCTCGCAGGCGTGACGGCACCCGCACCCGAGACCAAGGCCGTGCGTGCCCAAATGGCCGAGCACAGATTCTGCAACATGCCGTGAGTCCATGGATAATATTAGTACTCATCACTGACCTTACTGAAATTTTATACAATACTTATTTCTTTTCTATTTTCAGCTCTGCAAAGTTCCTTCTTAGCTTCTTTGCACTCTACGAGTGCTGCTTCTCGTGCTATCAACCTTTTCCTAAACTTCATTCTAGTGACTCTATCTCCCTGTTTATGTATGCACGTGTACTCTCAGGTGCGGCATCATGGATCAGTTCATTAGCACTCTCGGACAAGCAGGCCACTTGTTGCTCATCGACTGCCGTAGCAACAAAGCCAACCCTGTGCCCCTTGCTTCCACCGATGTCGTGATCCTAGTCACCAACAGCAATGTCAAACACGAGCTTTCGGGCTCCGAGTACCCCGAGCGTGTGAAACAGTGCCAGACAGCTGCCGACGCCATCCGAACCTCGAGCAGCGATGAGTCCGTGATGCAACTGCGCGACGCCACTCTGTCAATGCTCGAAGCCGCCAAGGACTCTATGGACGAGGTCACCTACCGCCGCGCCCTGCATGTGGTAAGTGAAAATGAACGGGTGCACTTGGCCGCTGCTGCCCTGGAAAGCGGGGACTTTGCAGCGGTGGGCACTCAAATGCTCGCGAGTCACGTGTCCCTTCGCGACAACTTCGAAGTGAGCACGCCCGAGCTCGACAAGCTGGTTGAGCTCGCCGAGAGCTTTGAAGGCGTGTACGGGAGCCGCATGACCGGTGGCGGCTTCGGGGGCTGCACTGTGACCTTGCTGCGCGCGAGCCAGGCTGATGCCCTCATTGCGCACTTGAAGGAGGGCTACAAGGCTGCGACGGGCAAGGACGCAGATTGCTTCGTGACGCGCCCTGGAGCGGGGGCAGGGCCGCTCTTACTTGCTTGATGACGAGAGAATAGCTGATCGATTTAGGCCCAGATATGAGATAAATAAGTTTTAGAAGGGCCAGATGCACATCATTTGCGCTCTTGTTACATCTTTTTTTTCTGAAATGAGGTCGCGGTATAACCGAATTATACATCAAAATAAAAAAATGTAAGCTTTTTTACTCTTAAAATCTTCTTTATCCAGGACGTAGTCACGAATATTCCTAAGATTTGGGAGAAGAGATGAAGGGTCCCTGCCTTACGGCTACGTGGCCACATGGCACAGTAACGTAGCCAGCTAAACCGACATTCATATCTGACGTCTGTAATGTGCAATGCCACTTCCTACTTTTTATCTCACGTATTTTAGGCGGTTCTGGCTTGTCATGATAGATGTGAAAAAAAGAAAAGAAGGGCGTTGTACTATCAGTCTATGTCCATGCAGATACAGGGACAGAGATAGGCACTGACATTTGCTTGGACCTCGTTTGTCGAAGCTTTTTGAGCGTACTACGGCAAGAACCCCTTCAAATACGCGCTATCAAAGTAACAGACCAGGGAATCCTTTGCAGCCAACAATTGATTGCCATTGGCAGTGGCATAAATACAGCCTTGGTGGTATTGCTGTAGCCATTGCAGCCATATCGTGAGGTAAAAATCCACAATAGGTCTCCGGTGCTGCCCATCTCCGCCAGACAAAGCGGCGTCAACAGCAGCCCACGTGTTGGCCAGAATGATACGGGACGAATTCGGCACGGATTGAGCACGTTCGTTAGCTGCATTCAAAATGGCCCAAGGCTTCAGGGCAGAGGGACCTGAAAAGTCAATTGACGCAATTTGGCTCCATGCAAGCAAGTTTGGGAAGGTAGATGTCCAAGCCACCATAGGTACTTGATCTTTGGGGACTGATGAGTGATAGGGCCAGTGTACAGGGCTCAGGGAAACTTCAAGATGGCGGTCAAACGGCAGCCATCGGCCAGGGCTAGCTTCGTAATAGTGACCAAAAAAGCGGCTCAAAAAGCCCGAATCAAAGGCTGTTGCATCGATAGCTGATGGTCCCTGTGCCTTCAAATCTTCCAAAGCATGCACCAATAATTGAAAGGTCCGGGGATTTGGTTGCAGCACCATTATATTCGTATTGAATAGATCAGTACATGAGTGCCACAGTTCTGTAGAATGTGAAAGCTCAACCTGAGACAGTTCAATTGACGAATCATTGCGAAGCAGAAGGTCCAGCTCAGCTGATTTCGCAATCCCAATTGAATTACTAACGGCGCGTGCCACTTCACTCGGAGGGCGGAAGGATAGCGTGACTGGCCGAGCAGTATGAGCTAGCAAGTTCGCAATAGCGCTTGGTTGAGCGTTCTGAGGCACTTTTTGGCGACCAATGCTCATAAGCTGCCACCCCACTGCGACGCTAAGGCCCGAAGCTGGCAGCTGGCATTCAGATACGACTAATCCACCACCTGGCGATGTGCTGAAAACAAGGCCGAGTTGTGGGGTGTGAAAAGTGACACTCACTTGTCTTTGAATGCTCCGCTGATGTTCTTGTGCGACACGACCACCGCAGAGCTAGAGGTGGGAAGAAAAAGAAGAAAAAGACAACGGAGAAGAAGTCATGCATGTAATTAGCAGAGCATTCATAATCGGCTTCCAAACAAACGATAATATATTTGAATCCATAACACCGTTCAGAAGAGATTTTGCAAGTATAAAAAGTTTCTTGAGCAGTGGAGATTGGCAACCTTCGAATCCGGCGGTGTGGGTTTGGCAGCAAATGCAACGTCACGGAATTGATGTAAGGTGGCTCGGGCGTTGAACCCTCCACTAGGCCGAACGAATGAGTCCGCGTCGAGATAAAGAACTTGATCGAAGTCCGCTAAGCTCCAGAGATGAAGCTTGGTGCAACCTAGAGTGAAGCGGGCCATGCTACCTGTTTCTGATGGACTGCAACGCACAGCCAATGAGCTCGGCACTTCATGCACCAACCAGCCGCCATGTTCGATCCACTGGACACCTGCGTGGTCTACCCCTCCGCTCGCGCCTTCCTCAGCAACAATCGTAACGCAAACGAGTGGTACAGTAGGATCCTGGTCGCGAACACTGGCAGCTAACGCAATCGCCCCCGGAATGTATGCGGTATTTGCTACGAGGGTTGCTACAGCTACTCGCTGGATAACGTTTTCAGCTGCCACATCTCTTACGTAATGAAAATCAGGATCGGCTAGCTTAGGCGCCGCGCCGCTCAGCGCTATAAAGAATGTAAAATGCCATCTCATGGCGGAGGCAATTGCAATCGCTTGAGTGCATAACGTGCTCTATGATCCTGTGCGAACGTGGCCGAAAGAAATTCGTTCATCTTTCATGCGTGATCAATACTTTGTGAGACTAAAATCGGAGACTCTAGCTAGCTAGAGTTGACGGCGCTCAAGACGGACAAAATGACATTTTTTTTAAACTTTCTTCTTTCATTTGGCACAACATCTTGGTATTTTCTAATATTGTATCGAAGAAATACGCTGAAGCATGCATGCACGATGATTTGAGGAAAGAAATTTTCGTGCAAGAAAGCAAGAAATGCATGCATCAATCACGACGATGTATCTCCCTAAACCCTCATCATCATTCTATTGAAATTGATTCAACAGAGGTTCGAAAGCTAAATGGCTTTGGGATTTGCATACCTTTGGATTGGCGTGAATTTACTTTTCAAGGCTATTCTTTCTATTTTCTATCAGAAGCGCTGAGCGTAGATTTGTGAAGATTCTTCATCATCATTGTTCTCCTTTGCACAACTGTTTTGTGTCCTCAAAATCAAATTCTTGTTTTAGTTGCGGCTCGAGTCAGGAATCAAAATGAAAAGACGTTCACGGTCACAAACCCAGGAGCCTCTATGGAAGAGTGAGCCATCACACCAATCTCTGTCGAAGAAACGACGTGCCATAGACAACCGAAGCGGAAGTAGTGCCAAGAAGAAGAAGAGCCGCACAACCTCTGAAACCCCCTCTCCGCAGCCCGATATCGGCCGAGCTATGAGCCCACTTCGAACCCCATCGGTACCACTATTGAGTGCTGAATAAGTGCTCCTTTCTACTAGGCTAGTCTGCTGTGGGGTAATTTCTTACCTCTACATCTCCCACTTCAGCTTGAGTTGTGCTTGCCACGTGTAACCGAAGCTATCTTTTCTTTTGGGCTTTTGCTTCATGGCATGTCCTCTTATTTGTTTTACGTCCTATTGACGAGCAGACAGTAATGGACCACAACAGCTATGCAGATTTCTCGTCTGAGAATACGCTCTCGGTGCATACGACGAGCTCTGCCCTTTCCCACTCACTGCGGTCCTTTTCCCAGCAGAAGCAAGAGGTTACGCCGCCGCGGGACCGGGCTCGCCCCGAGCTCGCTCGCCTTGAGGTGCCGCAAGCGCTGTCGCAGGAGCTTCTCATGGGAGAGGAGCCTAGTTCCCACAGCTCGCCGTTGCTGCGCCCCTCGCCTGTGAGGAAGTCCAAGCCGAAGCGGCCTTTCGACGCTGGCCTCTCTGTGGCAGTGGCCGTGGCGTACGCTAGCTTCATCTTCTGCCGTAGCTTTTTTACAATCACGCAAGCGCAAATGAAGGATGACCTGTCGATCAAGCTGACGGCAATTAAAGCTAATGAAATCATTACAGGTGAATCAACTCTCTCGGGTTATGCTGAAGTTATTTTGTTGTTGTGAACTTCTGAAATGATGAAACGCAATGATATTTCGAATCTAAGGAACTTCCCTTCTTGCAATTCCCTCTTCAGCATGCGCACTCGTGTTTGGTCTTGCGAAGTTCCCCGTCAGCATGGTAGTAACCGCCACTCCTCCGAAAGTGGCGTTGCTTGGCTTCATGGCGTGCACCGCTGCCTTAGTCGCAGTCGCGGCATCGCCCTTTACCCAGTCCTCAAATGCTCTGTACTACATTAGCCTGCTCAATGCCGTGCCCCAAGCGGGCGCTTACCCCGCAGTCACCAAACTAGTGTGCGCATCCTTCGACCCCGACCAACGCGCTGACGTCTTTGCTCTCATTAGCCTCGGGAGCCGCGCCGGTAGCGTGGCGGTGTCTGTGGTGATGGGTGAGGTGCTGAGGCGGTCCAACGACTGGCGAGTGGCTGTTCAAGTAGCTCCACTCGCGGTGCTGGGGGCCATGGCGCTTGTCATTCTCAGCGGCCAAACAAAGCCAAAGTCGCCTAGTAGTCTCAGCAGCATTGGGGGCCAGACCCTAGCGCCCCTTAGCCCAATGTCTCCCTGTAGCCCTAGTTCGCCGCGCGCTGGCTCGTCCTTCGATGCGGCGGCTCCCCTGGGAGTGCGCTTAGGGCGCCTGGCCTGCAACCCACGCTTTTGGCTGGTAAATGTAGGCTCTGCCATGCTCCTCATCTCCAAAGGCTTTGAGACCCATGCAGTGCGCTACATCAGCGACCTGTGCGAGGCAGCGCATGCAGCATCGTGTGCACCGGGCGAAACTTGCTTGTGTAAAAGCTACGCTCCGCAGGTCACGGCTTGTCTCTCCCTCGGCATTGTGGCGTCGCTTTTGCTTGGGTCCTTCGTGTGGGGCAAGTTGACAGCGAAAGCTCCCCGCGCTGCGTTCATTGTGTTCTTGTGCGCCCTCAATTTAGTTGCTGCGTTGTTGTTTTACGGTGCCACGGTTGCGACCTTAACGCACGGTGTGCCTCCTCTGGGCCCCGAGAGCCCCGAGTGGCAGACTCTCACGGGGCTTGGGGTGGGCCTCTTTTGCATTGGCTTGAGCGCAGGCTACCCTTTCTACATGCCGCAGTCGCTTTTCGCCGTTGAATTTGGCGATCGCGACGCGGCGACTGTGGTGGGCTGCGGCGAATGCTTGCAGAGCGTGTTCGCGTATGCCTTCATTTGCACCGCCCAGAGGTGCGTCTGCGAATGCTCTTCTGTGTGGGTCCTTGCAACGAATATGTTTGCCTACTTTTCTAGCTCTTGTAGGGCCATATCAATCAAGTCTTATGCCAACTCTCTCTCATTCTCTCTGCCTTCTTCTCTTGTTTTGGTTTCAGGTATGCAGTGAAGGTGGACGAATCGACTGACTGGGGCATCATATGGGCAGCTATTAGCCTTTCCGCTGCTTTAGGCTTAGTCTTCATGCTCGTCTACATGAAACTTTCACTGTCGCGCCAAAGCTCTTCTCCGAGAAAAGCTGCGGTGGGTAAATCGTAGAACTGTACCAAGGGATCACGTGCTATAAGCCCTCGAACACGCGTGGGTGCATTTAACTACGTCCATGCACATTGTGTTTATTTGGAACACTGCGGTATTGAAAAATCGCTAAAAGGAGTGATCCGTTGCTGGATTTTTCTAGTCTAGTCTAGTTAATGCTAGTACTCCCCAAAATACAAAGAAACACCACTGTGGCATATATCAACAGAAATATATAACGTTCAGAAAAAGTCCGACTGGGCTGAGTGTCTTTTTGCGAAATGCAATTGCAATAATTCACTTTCGAGGTGTCCTTCAGCCATCAGAGGCATCAGGAGGTTTGGAAATGGAGTGAACCAGCTCTCTCCACTTCGACCTGTCCTTAGCAATGGCGATCCACTCATCGAATTCCTTCGAAATGCCCTTACTTTTGAGCGCGTTCTCCAACGCCCTGCCCCAAGTCCCAAGTCATCTGTGGATAACCAATCGGTCACAGTCATGCACGGTGGGCATCAGGGGAGGGAACGGATTCCTAGGAACTTCGGGCCACCGACAGATGATGAACCCTTCCGTTATGAATTTGCAGCACCGCTTGGTACTTGAATTATCCGTGGGAC
>Ga0307979_1001238_pt1 | contig 18118 bp, 23 predicted proteins | sample OrgLakmetage1058_FD_201833 | JGI IMG/M metagenome (GOLD analysis project Ga0307979, IMG submission 201833) | Saline water microbial communities from Organic Lake, Antarctica - #1058 | ecosystem: Environmental > Aquatic > Non-marine Saline and Alkaline > Saline | place: Antarctica: Organic Lake...
TGACGCCAGAATGTCGAGAACCATGTGGTGTTCCAGCCGCTTTGTGTGTGCACAATTTACAGGGGGACTGATTGCGACGTAAGACTGCTTTTACCGATATTATGTTTAGTGCAAGATCTTCCCTGTAGATAACTCTTCGTTCGTGTCGTCCGTCGTCGTCTTGTCCACTTTTTCTGCTCTCGAGATGCGAGATGAAAAATAGTTTCTGTCGTGGCCTTTCGGGTGTCGAGTCTGTCTTCCTAGCTAGGTCGCACAATGGTGCACAGGCTGCGGCGTGTCTGGATTTCACAGTGGGTATTGTGTGTAGCTCTCGCTACCTCATCGAATTCCGCATTAGCACGATTCTCAGAGGTACCTCGGATTCACGTCCCTGCCATCCAAGATATCTGTAGGATTGAATACCACAGTGCTTTAGGGGAAGGGATTACTAAAGGCCCTTACAAAGTATATGTTTGATGGTAGAAATGATTGCTACTCTGAATTTCGAGGTGCACGAAAACTATTCTAAGTTCCTCGTTTCTGATACCTTTCGCAGGACGAAACTGGTGTTAGTGAGCAGCACGAGGGCTCCATGCACATTGACGCCGCTGCACATGACATAGTAGCCGAGAGCTCGTCATTCGAAGAGACATCAATACCGGCCCAAACAATAGTGATACCTCAAAGTCGTCAATTTATTTTGAACCCTACTCTAGCACCATCGTTTCAACCCTCTGTAGAACCTTCGCAGCCACCTACCTTAAGACCGTCCTATCAGCCAACACTGAAACCAAACGCCCAGCCAACATTGAGGCCAACTAGTCAACCAACGCTGCGCCCAACTCCTACACCTGCTCCCAGCCCGGCGCCTTCCCCGGTTGGTTTCGAGAAAATCGAGCAAGTTGGGTCGAGCGCCCAAGTGTTGGTTTGGCTCCTGATCATAGTGGCGATTGCAGCCGGCGTGTACTGCTACTGGCAGCGTAAAGAAACTTTGCTCAAACGCGCCAAGGTTTGAAGACTAGCGATTTACCTTCGTCTATTCTTTTTTGTGCAGGAATCAGTCAAATGTACTACGTGGTCTCACGTCTTTAGAGCTTGATCTGCTGGTGGAATACAACTGTTTTTTCACTTCACTCTTTTTCAGTGAGCGCTTCCCTTGTCCATTCAACCGCTCCTAACTGTATCTCATGTTGTTACTTTGCAGAGGAATTTCAGCGACAGCGACGACATTTTCTTCGACGACCCTGACGGCCTTGAGTTGCGTTCACCGTCGTCGAGCCACTCGGCTCACAGCGCATCGGACTCGGCCTGGGACCAGCGGGCGCACGGATCCCGCAGCAGCAGCAAAAACCAGTGGCCAGCGTCGGCCGTGCCGCGGAACGTGCCGTTGCGGTTTCCCGTGGAGGGCAGCGGCGGTCCTACCTCGTCTGCTTCTTCAAGTGGTGTCTCACCGATGCACGGTGGCGGCGGAATCGCTTCGCGGACCAGCTCGAAGAAGAAAGGTTATGCCCAAGTGGGTGGGGGAGCCGAGTTGGAATCGGAAAGTTCATGCGACGACGAAGAGGGCCATGAGTACTGAGGAGCTATATGTTAACATTCCTAACTTACCTTTTGCGCCAATAGCTATGGAATCCTACTCAAATGAATATCACATTCGTTTGTAATGATACCCTGGTGCCCTGCTACTCTGCTCTCTGCTACTCTTATTATTTCGGACATACAAATACAAAAATATTCACGAGTCTCAGCCCCCCCCCCCCTATTCGCCATCGCCATATCTCTCGGGGGTGAAAATTGCGGGCATGGACCGAAGTATGAGATCATCCGAAGTATCCGTACCTTCCGTTTTTTCTTTCCGAATATTAGGTTATACGTGCTATTTCTTATTTCAGAGCGCGGTAAATCGCAAATCGCAAAGAATTTTAGTGAAATATAAAGCCAAGGTGCACGCCCGGTCGATTGGCATTATTCTGTATTGGACCGCCGACCTTCGCAACGCAATACAGGTAGTTCCGGCTGTTAAGAGGTTTTCACGTTAAGAAGGGAATAAGGGTTTAAATTCGGTACTTCCACCTGTTAGAAATCGATTTCCTTCTTATACTGTAGTACTAAAAAACGCTAAGAGAGCGAGGGCTGAGGCCAAATTCCCCCGCCCTTATTACCCGGAACTACCTGTAATCCATTCAGCTCCTGCAGGGCCCGGACGGATGATGCACAGATCTGTCTCTCGTCTCTCACTCGCCCCCATTCCTATTTAGCTTCTTTGCTCTTCACTTCGCACCGGCCTCGGCATCGGCACCAGCACCGCACTCACACTCAATAGATCAACGTAGTTTGATGTTTTATGCTACCACGACCAAAAAGTGCCTACCAAAGAAAAATCTCTGTGTGTCACATCACATTTTTATCTGGGTAACGTTACATACGTACTGTACATGTTCTACATACGTACTGTACATGTTCGTACTGTACTATTCTGGTCGTACTACCAAGGGCAGGGTACTACTGGGTACGTAGATATGTTCTGTCACCTTGCCACGTTGCCACTTGTCACTTGTCACTGACATCAACTACGTTGATCGCGGTGCGGCGGACCCGCGCCGCTGCAGTTTGCTTTTTGCTGTGCAGAGATGCAGTGACCCGTATTTCAAAGACGGGGAAAGCCAATAGCCAGGAACAGAACACTCGACCAACCAGCAGCAACATTCCGCACATCTTGCTAGAAGCAGGAGTACGAGTTCGACACTGGTGAGCTGTTGAGTGGGCGAGTCCATAGCGTGCAACGGAACAATGCAGCCGACGCCAAGCCCGCTACGGCTCATGGCCGATCCAACTGCGCACCATGTGCTGCCTAGCCGCAGGCAGGCTGCGCCAGACGCGAACGGAGCTGAAAGCAGAAGCAGCAGCAGCAACGAGCCCCACATGCCGCCCCCACCGCCGCGGCCCTACGGGGGGCACATCAGCAAAAAGAGAAAAGTGCTTGCAGAAGACGAATTTGTTGGTGCACTTGAATCCATCATCGAGCGCGACTTCTTTCCGGTATTTGTGGAGTAGGCTTCGACTTGTTTCCCTATCTAAGCAAAGTAGTAGCTAGGGCATCAGAAGTGTGCTCCACTGTTCACTTTGATCACCTGCACGCATTCCTTAGTTTATGTATGTATTCACATATTCGTTTTACTTTTGTTCTCACGACAGGATTTGCCGAAGCTCGAGCTGCAGCAGCGCTGGTTGGATGCGGTAGAAGCAGGCGACGCCCAGACCATTCGGGCTGTGCAGCGGCAAATTCGAAGCGAACAGCGCAAGTACGGAATGACCCCAACTCCCGTGCGAACGCAGCCACCGACCCCCATGGAAGGCCTAGGCACGCCCCTGTTAGGTACCCCTCTTGGCACGCCTTTAGGCACACCTCTAGGCACTCCAATGGGTACTCCTCTGGGTACTCCATTAGGGACTCCGTTGAGAGAGGATGCTCCAGGAACACCGCTGCGTGACGAGGCGCCTTTTGACGGCACGCTCTGGGCGGCGAGCCATGCTTCAGCCGCTCAACTGGGAACGAGGGCTGGACCAACTGTTGGTCTCACCCCACAGTCCAACGACGGTCGGTCGCCTTTCCCTACTGCGCGCACCCCGAAAGCGATCAGCTACTACACCAAGCCTGCAATTGGAGCCGACGCAAATAGTGAACCACATTCGCGCAGCTGCAACAACAGTGGCACAAGCACTTCGGTTCCGGAGGCCCATAGTGAGCATGGCGATGGTGTGGAGACGAGCGGCGTGTCGTTAGATGGGTTCATCAAGCAGCACACTTCGGAGGACAATGAGCACTTCAAGGAGCAGCAGGCTGTGAGCTTGGCAGCGCACAAGAAAAAGTGGTGGTGGGTGTACGACAACGACCCCAACCACCACTTGAGGCTCTTGTCCGACGGTCAGCGCATGTCGGTAAGTCATAAAGAGGAACGGGGGGGGGGGGTATTTCGGGTCTTTCGAGACGGCTGTCACTTGCGTGAGGAGTATTTGCGCGCTCAAGAAAGGTAGAATAGGTCTACAAGTTTGAATTCAATTTGACCCTAAAATTTGTGCTTCACCACTTTATGCCTAATAATTCACTTGTGCCTTTCTGTCGTTTGATTTGCTTGATGTGCCTTCTTTCTGACCAGGTGGAACGGCGCGCGCTCATGGACCATGCAGCCGACGACGAAGGTGGGCCCAAGTTAGGCGACCACCGCCCCTCGCAGCTGACTTATGCACCCCACCGGGCCATCAATGCCCTCATGTTCCCCACTCACATGGTCAGTGAATCTGTCTACGCACATTACCCTAGCTAACCTATAGCAGAGCTTTATATATGTGAGGTGTTTTGAATCCTAGTGTCGTCAACAAATTACGAGTATTCAAGGTAGGTTTGAGATTAATGATTCATTCCAATTTGCCATTTCTCTTTTTTTTAAAATTATTATCACATTTTTGTTAATTCCATTGCTGTTGCTGTTGTTCGCCTCTTCATCTTCATTGCAGTCTCAGCTCGAAGTGATCAGCCGGGAAGCGAGCAAAGTCGGGCAGCAAGCTCATGCGCTCACGGGGGGTTCGCACCACGCCACCGCCAAGCTTGAAGCAGAGCGAATGGAAGCAGCCAAACAGATGCGGTTAGCGGCTAGCAGCGCTGGTCATAGTGCGCTTGGGTTAACTGCCACGGGAACGCTGGCTATAAAGGAAGCTACCTCAGGTGGTGAGGGTGAAAAAGCTTCTAAACCTGAACGACAGCAACTTCTCCTTGAAGGCGGGCTAGGTCAAGCCAGCAGCCGAAGGTCTCAGGAAGGAAGCGCTCTGTTGTTGGCTGATCTACAGGAGGCTGAGAAAGGCAACAGTAGTAGCAGCAGTGGCAGCAGTAGCTTTGCAATGGTGCAGCGGCTTAATGGTGCTGCAGCTGCTGCTGATTCGCCTACCGACTCCTCTTCTCTTGTGGCAGCTCCTCGTACTGACATTGCTCTCTCCAACTCGTCAACTTCAACTATGGCCTTAGCCCTGGTTGAGACTGGTGCCAGCACAGCGTTGACGCTACCTCCACCACCGCCAGATGCAGCACCGTTAGCAGTACCACTGCGGCCATCGTCCGGCGCAGCGCGCGTCTTAGCCTTGACCAGTCGCATCGGTGGCGCTGCCGCAGCGGTAACCGCTGCCCGTGCCGAAGCCGACAAAGCGGCGGCTGAAGCTGCTGAGCACCGACAATTAGCGCAAGCTTCTTTCGACGCACACACTCAAGTATGAATTTTGTGGCGAAGTGTTGTTTGTTATTTGAGCGTTCACATTGAGATTATTTAGATTTTTTTTCGCCTCCTTTTCCTGCTCCCACGCATTCCCTTTCTTTCATTGAAGGATTTATGTGTGAAGTCTTGACTTTTCTTTTGTTCTAAAACCGTTACTTCTAGAGTTTGCCATTTTTTAAACGTGCTTGTCTGTATACGATGTGTGTTTTGCCACTCTTAGCGTGAACGAGACCGCGACGCTGCCCTCGCTCCTCGCGTGATTCAGCACCGCAACACCCGCCTCTCTGGTGCTACCCTCCTGTCGAACACTCTGCCCACGCCTCAAGAAACGGCGCAAGAAAATGCTGCGGCTCAATTGGCCAACCGAGGCCAGCAGCAAGGCTACCTCAGCCGCGGGGGCGCCACTGCTGCTGCTGCTGCCTCCAGTGGTGGTGTTGGTCAAGGCGACAGGGCAGACCGCGGCAGTCTCGTTGCCATGACGCCCTCGCCCATGCCCGGTGGATACCTAGACCGAGGAGCTAGTGGCCATGATGCCGGTCATCACGGTGCTGGCGGCGGTGGTGGAGAAGGAGGCGAAGATGGTGGTGTGTCTCCACTCATGACCTGGGGTGAAGTTCTGGGCACGCCCCTCTGTTTAGACCCGTCTCAAACTCCTCTGCACGGCAGCGGCGGCTATGGTGGGGGGCACTTCGGTGCTCGCTTGGGCGGCAGCAGCAGCAGCGGTGGTTTGGGCGACGAAGATGGCGTTGGGAGGTTTCGCATCGGTGAAGGGTCACAGCGGGAGGCCCTAGCACGGTCTTTGGACGCGCAAACGGCGGCGAAGAAAGCGAAAAAGCGCCGAAGAGCCGAAGACGAACTTGCTAGACTGACTGGTAATAATATTAAAAAAATCTACCTGTTGTTGTTTCGATCCATTTTTTATCTCTCTTGCATCAGTTTTTTTCTCTTGTTTGCACTCTCTACTCTACCAAAACTCATGTAGCATTTCTTGCACATGCGTATCTTCCAAATCTCGTGCTTTATTACAAAACTTCACCCCCACACACCCTGACTTCCCTTGCTTGAACAGGCGCAGCTCCTTCCGCAAGCGGCAGTGCAGCTGTTGGTAGCGGCAGCAGCTCTGGAGGTGTTAGGCAGGCACCCACGCCGCTATTAGTGGGTGGCGGAGCAACCCCGCAACCTCGCCGCTCGCAACGCGCTACTCCATCGTCGTCCTCCTCGTCGTCCTCCTCGGCAGCCAGCCGCAAAGCAAAACAGCCTGGCAGTAGCAGCAGTGGCAGTGGTGGTGGTCGCACGCCTTTAGCCCATGGGTTAACTCCCGCTGCTCAAGTGCTCGCAGCGCGCCTGGCTCAGCAGGCTAATCGGCGCCTGGGAAACGGCGGGAGTGGGAGTGCCTTCGGGTCGGGCGCTGCCGCGGTCGCGCTTCGCCAGAGCTACACGCCTTTGCACGACGGGCGTGGGGGTGCCTCTTCTTCTTCTTCTTCTTCTTCTTCTGGGAGTCACGCTCGCCGTTCTGGTAGCGCCGCGCCTCGTAGTAGTGGTTCTGTAGTTGGAGCTTCACCGATGATGCAATCCTTCCCCAGCTACACTGCAGCAGCAGCAGCTGACTCACAGAAACCGAATCAGCGTCCAAAAGCGCAAGCAACTGTTACAGATGGCCTGCTGCGCCTCTGAATTAATGCATGCCGTAGTGAAATATGAGTTATGAATGAAGGCCAATATCGAATCCAAGCGGCAGCATAGTGAGCTAAGAAATGAATTGCCGGCGTCTATTTGCCTTTTGAATTCCTTTTTGCTGCAAGCGAAAGTTCTATAGGGGGCTTGTCATGCGTTTTTAATAGTAATTATGATATCTATCATCAATCGAAGAACGAAGAACGGATTTGGGTTGCTGGCATGTTTCAAACCCAGTGGCAAGCCGTTGGCCCTAGCTCCTGAACACTAGCAGCTGCGTCCGCGAAATAAACTAAGCGCACTTCGCTATATAGAGACGAAGCGGTTCGGTAATTGCTTAAGCCGCGCGCCGCCGCAGATAGTCGTACTTAAAATCAAAAGATAATTTTTAGTTATTTCTCGGCAATCAAACTCGAGTAAAAGTATTTTTGGTAGTGCGAATTCTTGTTCACCCAATTTTTATTGCAAGGCACTCGACTTCGGACTTGAGGCTTCCTACTAGAAGCAGCTCAAAGTTTTGGAGTGAGGGCCAAGGCAAATCAGGATTCGGTATTCAAAGATCAGTGTTGCCGTTGTCGGAGCTAGCAGGAGCTGCCGCGCCAGGCGGCGGTGGTGGCATGAACACTTTCGGTGCATCTGCTTTTAAAGCAGCTACAGGTGGCGGAGGTGGCATGAAAAGTGACGGAGCTTCTGACATTCTGATTGGATCGGAATCAGGCGGTGGAGGCATGAAAAGTGACGGAGCTTCTGACATTCTGATTGGATCGGAATCAGACGGTGGAGGCATGAAAAGTGACGGAGCTTCTGACATTCTGATTGGATCGGAATCAGGCGGTGGAGGCATGAAAAGTGACGGAGCTTCAGATAGTCTGATTGGAGCGGAATCAGGCGGCGGAGGCATGAAAAGCGCAGGAGCTTCGGAAAGTCTAATCTGAGCGGAATCTACAGGGGCGGGTGGAGGCGGTGGAGCAAAAGCTCGCGGCGCAGCAGCAGGTGCAGCGGAAGCAGGCGCGCGAGCAATTAAAGTTAAGCGATCCAAGGCAAACGTGAACGTGCGTGGGCCATCGGTAGTTTGAAACACGCACTCTGCGTCATGGTCCTGTGGATGGACTTTCACAACGCGGCCCGGTGTGCCTTCAGGAAGGTCGTCGTCAGCACCTTTCCAGCACACTTCGTCGCCCACGCCGAAGTCGAGTGGGAGGGACGCGTTGGGCGGAGGAGGCGGTGTTGCGGTTACAGGCGATACGGGTTGTGGAGGTATCGATGGTGGTACCGGCGGCGCCGGCGGAGATGCTGACGGAACTGGAGGCGGAATTGAGGAGCCTAGTGGAGCAGACGGAGCCGATGCTGCAACTGAATCGTCGGAGCCTAGAGCTTGGCGTTTGAGTTTCATTTGTAGTTCAGCCATCACGCTTGATGGCACTTGTGCCGATGCTAAGTGAGGCGCAAGAGTTTCAGAAGTGGTAGGAGCTGGAGCTGGATCTGGTGCGCTAGCAACAGCTGACCCGCATGAAGAACAGAACTTAGATCCTTCGGACAAGGCACTGCCGCATTGAGAGCAAAACCGGGCTGCCATGTTGGTGCAAGGCTCGACGCTTCCGACCGACGCCGGACTTCCCGATGCTCTTTATTATTACTGGCCCGAACGAACCATGACATGAATGAGACGACTTCACAGAAGCCTACGTAAGAAATTTCTTGCACTTCTCCTTGTTGATTGGCCAATCACTCTCTGCAGTTGGTCGGGGATTTTCAAGTAAACCCTTGCTGTCACAATATAGTATCCCAGGAATAAGTTGCTGTATCTTCGTTTGTTCGATCACTTCATCTCGAACTCGAACTCCCCCTAAAGATGGCTCGTATTCTTCGCGTTGCTGCCCCTCTGGCTGGACGCCATGTCACCATGACTGCGCGGTGTGTGCTCTTTTGCAATGTATTGATTATTAAGTGTGCTAACTCATATTTGCGCGCGTGTTGTAATTCTTTTTGTTTTGAGACTGACGTGAGTGGCTGACACTGAAATCTTTTTTGATATCTCGCGTGGGCGTTTTTTTTTTGTGCAACGCAGGACGTTTTCGGCTCAGCCGGCTGCAAAGGTCAGTTCTTACATTAATGATTTCGCTAATGATTGACTCTCTAACCAGGCAGTACTTCAGTGTTCCTTCCTTGGAATGTTTATTTTTTCTTCGTCGTTTCTTTGAGCATCTCCCCGCCGCGTTCTCTCTTGGTGTGCGCAGGTGCCAACTCAGCGCTATGGCGCCCTCGCCGCTGCCATGGCCATGGGGGCTACCGGTGGTGTAGCTGCTGTATTGAGCGCGCAGTCCCCTGCTGAATCCAAAGCTGTCGACGCAGATGCCCTCAAGGTTGTTTTTTTTTCCTTGTCCTCCTCGACTCCTTGTATCAGTTATATTTCCTCGTAGAATTAATTATGCCATGAATGTATGGCATGCATGAGCTCACATCGGAAACCACCATCTGGCACATTGTGTTATAAATGCAAAAGTTGTGTGATATCATATTTTCGAACCCTCCTAAAAGAGTAAAGCTTTGTCGTGGATCCGATACCCTTCGAACTTTTCTGCGTGTGTGAGTGCCACCTTCTCGGCAATCACATTTGACTCTCGTGTGTGTTTATTTCTTGCTAGCGCGCCATCATCAAGACTATTGAAGACGAGGATGCTCGCCGCGGCGATGGTACCTCCCTTGGCCCTACTCTGGTGAGAGGACACTAACTTTAGGAAGGACTAGAAGTATCTCTTTCCCTCTCTGTAGGGTTTGAGAATCCTCGGTCAAAAGCAGTGAAAGCTTCGCCGCGTACCTTGACCCCCTCTGCTTTAATTGTCTTGCCTGTCGCACCAGTGCACGATAATTATGCGAATTTTTGCTTGTCGCATTCAACGTATCCTCTTTTCCTCTCTCTCTCTATCTCATGTTTGCTCACAGGTGCGCCTCGCGTGGCACTCGTGCGGCTCTTACTCCAAGGCCGACGGCAGCGGCGGCAGCAGCGGCTGCCTCATGCGCTTTTCGCCCGAAGCAGGCTGGGGCGCCAACGCGGGCCTCGCCACGGCGCGCAACTTCTTGGGCCCTTTGGCGCAACAGTTCCCGGGCTTGTCCAACGCGGACCTGTACACCTACGCAGGCGCGGTGGCGGTGGAGCACATGGGCGGCCCCGCGATTCCGTTCAAGTTCGGCCGCACCGACGCTACCGACGGTGTGTGCTTTAGATATTACATAAATCATTGCGCTTCTTCGTCCTTCTCCATTCTTTCTTGTCCTTCTTCGATTACTTCTATCTATTGAAGTATACATCTGATGGATTCCTCATCAGCATCATGATTCATCGGTCCATCTTCAAATCATCTTCCTCATCACCCCCGATCCCAAACCTTCCACACCCTCAAAACAGGCTCCTCGTCCCCACCGGACGGCCGCCTCCCGAACGCGGACATGGGCAGCGACGTGGCCACTGCGCAGCACTTGCGGGACATTTTCTACCGCATGGGCTTCGACGACCGCGAGATCGTGGCGCTGTCGGGCGCGCACGCCATTGGCCGCTGCCACGAAGACGCCTCCGGCTACTGGTAAGGGTAGATGTGCACACAAACGTGTGAATGACGAAGATGCTGTAAGAGCTGCTTACTATAATCAATATAAGTGTGTTGATGAGAATTTGTCCTCTTTTCATTTTACTTCGCACCCCCTTTTTTTCATCAAATTCTTGCTTCGCATCTGATCAATTCTGCTCTCGAATTGTTTTTCATCTCAAGGGGCCCATGGTCCCGCGCCGAGTCCACCTTCTCCAACGAGTACTTCCGCCTTCTGTACGAAGAAAAATGGACTCCTAAGACCACCAAGGTGTCCGAGGGCGACAAGAAGAAGTGCCCGTGGAAGGGCCCCGCTCAGTACGAGTCCGCAGACGGCCAGCTCATGATGCTCCCGTCGGACCTGGTGCTCACCAAGGACCCGGCTTTCGCCGAATGGGCCAAGAAGTACAAGGCCGACGAAGAGCTCTTTTTCAAGGACTTTGCCGGTGCTTTCGGGAAGTTGTTGGCCCTGGGCACCACGGAAGCCAAAGCGGCTACTGGTGGTGGCGGTGGCCTCTGGGGCCAAGTGAAGGGCCTGGTGGGCATGTAAAAAAGAAAGCGGAACAAAATCACTTGATTTCGAGTATTGAAGGGGCCTAATCGGCTCAGTAAGGTTAACGCCAGTGCATCACCATTATATGGCTGCTTGACGCCCACTTCCCTCTACACACTATCCTCTTTACGATTTTGACTTGCGCGCAACGCACGCGCGTACACTTCTGCCCGCAGCATTGGCTTCTGTGTCATTTGGGTTTGTATTAGTTCGAGTTCGAGTTCGACGCCCACTTCCTTGCGCTCTTTTATTTGTTACCGTACCCCATGTTTAAGAACTGTAAGCTCGCAAAAACCAAACGCAACTTATTACTTATTACTTATAAACAAATAATACAATAACATAGTCGCAGTTGGCGGATGCCTGAAAGCTTCTAGCTTCTCCCTACCTGATGATACATAATAAGCTTTCTCTTCATATATAACCCTTACCTCCGCACCTCCCTTCCTCTAACAACAACAACGACGACTTCGACTTTCGTGTCTCGATCGAATACTAGCCGCATGGCCGCACTCGCCTCTGGCCTCTGGCGTCTAACCTCTAACCTCTAACCTAACCTAGCGAAACGCGAAAATCAGGATAATTATGGGGGTCAACCGGATTTACTCGAAACCTCTAGGGTTTGCCTATATGGCGAAAGGGGGATCTACATAACAATCATCATTTCCCTTTGCCTCTCACTTGCATACACCTGCCTAGTTCTAGCTCAGCTACTTCCCGTGTCTTGCTCTCTTTTTGTCCAAAAAAATGCAGCTGGCTGCTCGCTGCACCTCCAAATAATTAAAAGGCGGTATTTTTACTTTCCCCTGAAGTCATTTCATTGTGCAAACGCCCTTTGCTCTTGGTGTTCGAATGCCTCAAAGTAGGCAAGGCCAGCAGCGAGGCACAGCTCAAGTCTTGTCTAAAATCCTATACGGCGCCTCACACGGCCCATTGCGACGAAAACAGAAGAAGTTGTGTTGCTGCCCGTCTTCTTCTTCTACTACTTCTTGTGACAAAGCTGCCAGTCCTAGTCGGCCTTCTTATTTGGCACTGCAGCAGCAGCAGCCGCAGCAGGGGTCGGAGCGGCGCCACCGCGGTTCATGTCCCGGCCGGTAATGGCTGCCAGCAGCGCTTTGATGGCCGTCTCACCCGGAAGCGACTCACGGCTTTTGCCTGAAGTTGGAAGGGGGGGTGGTGAGGTTTTGATTATGTATTTTTTTTAAAGAATGTCACGAGGAGCAAGATGCAGTATGAACTACAACTCAAACATGTAGCAGCACGAACATGATCATGTGCGCAGTCAAAAAAAAAACTAAAAAGCAGTAGTAATATTGGGGAAATTAAGCAGTTACAAACACATTTGCTCAACCACTTATCCTCATCTCACCGTCGGAAGTCCACTGCCCAAGCTTGTGCGTGGTGGCATGCACGGCAAAGAAGGTAGCCACGATCCACGCCATCCGTACGCACACGGCCGCCTTGCTGATCCCGGCCAGCCAGGACCACAGGCACACCGTGGCAATCGTTTGCCCCAAAAGCATGCCGTTCATGGCGACTTCTTCCACTCCCCCGCCGAGGCGGCTCCACGACTGCTTGCCTTCGGCGCCGACGGGCAAGTGCTCCGTGTCCTATGGGTATAGTATAAACAGAGTATAAGTAGATATAGTCAACAGACGCAAGCATCAACCATTAGAGGCACGTGATCAACATCACAAGGAGAAAGTATTGCGAAACGAACTACGAGGCAAGCGGGAAAAAAAACATACTTAGTCAGTCAAAACGCAAGCACGCATGCTGGCACAGAAAACGCAGCGATTAGAACGATGCATCCGCACAAATCAATCTTTAAGTTTCCAACAGCGCAGTACTGCTCTTTTGCTTACCTTGAGGCCGGGGAACGTGCGGTGCTCGTCGAAGCACTTGAGGTCAAGGTCCTTGCGCTGCTGTTCGGCTACTAGCTGGTCCCGGATCTGCTTCGCGCCCGCGTCGTCGCAGTCTTCCCCCGGAGGGGGGCTGTACAGTGAAAGCATGTTGAAGTTGAAGTACAGTGACAGGCCACCCTGCGGAGGCACAGTAATGAGCATTGTATTTCAGAAAAGAGGACGCAAAAAGATGGAACCGAGAAATGCAAAATTATGAGTCAAATCGATGAAGAAGGGAGCAATATCCAAAGGAATGGTGAGCTATAACATGAAGGCAGTGACAGAGAATGCTTTTAGAAGGTAGAAAAGTGCAGGCAAAGACAACGAAGTATTTTTGCTTCATAGTCATCTCCCTCCCTTTCATGTATTTACCTTGAAAATCGTGTGCAAGTCTGGGATGTAGCGGTCGGGCGAATCCAAGCGCGCGGCGCAGTTTTTGCCGCCCACCACGCGCTGCGTCTTGGGGTCAATGTAAGCTGGTTGGCCACCGTCGGGTTGGGAGCTGTCGGGCCGCACGAATGCCATGGTCACCGAGGCCACGTTGTCAGGGGCGTGGGTCACGAACACCGACATGCCCTAATATAAGGAGGAGGACGAGGATGTGGAGGATGTGGATGAAGATGTGGATGAGGACAATGAAGTAGACAATGATAATGTGTTGTGTTAACAGGCACAGATGGATGCGAAACTCAAAAACGTAGAGGCGAAAAATGCGTGCACATGATATCGATGCAGTAGAAAGGCAAAATTCAAGTCTTGGGTACATTCGAGAAATCAAAATCGTCTCAAGAGAAAAAAAGAAAGATAGAGAGTAATTCACGGTAAACCCACACCACCAGCATACATGTATTTCCACACCTTGTAGCGCGGCGTCAGCAAGTACTCCATCGGGGGTTTGCCCATGCTGACCATGAACTTGCGGCACTCTTGGATGTACTTCTCGTCGGCGGGGACGCCCGGGTCCGCGATGGTGCCCTCGGGCGCTAACATGATGAGACGCTCGATTCCCGCAGCCGCAAAGCCACGAATGTTCTTCAAAATCCGGGGGCCGTCCTGTTCAAGAAGGGCAATTGATTAAAGAATAGTAAACATTTACGAGTATGGGTGCGTGACCAGATACGAATAACCACAACTACATGTAGTATATCTCTCACAGGAGAGCATAGCAACCCCCCAATCATGTCCACCCCATCACACAACTGCCTTCTCCCCAAAAGTCACCCAAACCTTGTGAAAAGCACGCTGCAGCAAAATGTCCCCGAAGAGCACCCGGGACCAACCCACAATCGGCATCAAGCCCGTGGTCACTTCGGCGACGAACCCGACTCGCGGCGCAGCTTTTCCCCCACCGCACATCCCCACGAAAATCGCGCCCACCTTTTCATGTATACATCGACAGGTAGGGGAGGGTAGGCGAACGAGAAAGAGCACACATTCGTGCGTCCTTGCATAGTGTCTTCATGCACATGAGAATACTCTGCATTTCAACTTTTTGATGACTAAGAAAGCTGCTGAAAAAATAAGCAGAAAAATAAAAAATGTCCCGCCGGCGCGCGCACTGTTTGCAAAGTGTCAATAGATAAAAGACAGATAAAGAGAAGAGGAAACTCACCCAGTCAATGCGGCTGCCGTGGTTGGCGAGGCACAAAGATGACCCCTTGGTCTTGAACTTGAGGAAGGTGTCAGCATCGTTGGTGTGCACCGTCATGCCGCACCACGAAAAAGGAATGCACATGACCGAAATCCGCGCGTAGTAGTCGTAAAAACCAACCATGTGGCGGTACCTGTTTTGAAACGGCAAGAACGAACAGAAAGAAATATGATCGGAACTTTACACGTAGGAAATAAGATGTAGACGAACAAGGATGATGAAGATATATACGCCATAATCAAAAGCCGGAGAAAGCATAAAGCGACAAGCTGGTGCTACGGTAACCAATTCATGTTTCAGAGAAATGACAAGCCACCTCAAACGAAAAACACGTAGGCAAAGCTCGCGTATGTAAATTAGAATTATCGTGAAAGCGAGCGCTGAGCCTAGAATGCAATAAATCTGCAAGCAAGCACTACGAGGTAACACAACACTTACAGATCGGTGCCGACGCTCGGGATGAAGGCGACGGGCAACAATATTACCATAGGCACGAAGTACATCAGTACTACTGCCAGCCACAGCGAGCATATAAACAGCACCACAAGTTCGCTTTCGCGAAAAGACTTCCACGAACTCATATTAGCCTGAATGACACGAGCAATTCCCCCTTGGGTTAGCAGGCGAATTGGATGTGTACAAACAGGTGCACAAGGCAGAAATAATGATGTTAGCCTCTCTAATAAACAGACACCTCAATATTATAAAATAGGATAAATTCACTTCTAAGATTTGCTTCGACGTACTTATTGCGTTCAAGTGAAGCCGCGCGTGACTGGGCTTGGTCTCGTAGAACCGTTGATAGTGAGTTGTTTAGCTCGCTTTTTTTTGCCCTTTTGGTTTCGAATCCCGACTCTTTTTGAGTCAACCCTGTGCAGCAGGATTTTGTGGTTCAAGGGACGATTCCTTGGATTTGGAATCTTTGGCCAGCCATGTCATTCTCAGCATTGCTTCAGAGCCGCCCTAGAGCATTCCACACGTAACCATAGCAGCTATGGTAGGATAGGATGCACTTTTTAGCTAGGGTCTCTAAATCAGTGCACCTAGTCCTAGTTTTGTTCGTTTGGAATGTGATATCTAGTGTCGTTCCAGGAAAGGGGCTTTCACTCGAAAACACCGCGAACACATCTTCAAGCAGTGATCGGTCCCTAGTGATTAATCTAGGCATTGCAAAAACTGGCACATCCTCACTCAAGACGTATTTCGAGTGCAGCGGGTGGCGGGCAGTGCACAACCTCGGCTGCAATGGCAAACGGTGTTTTTCTGCAGTTCGTAGCTTTCTCGACGATGTACCCTACAACGCTGGTCGAAAGGTGTGCACTTTGGATTCTCTTCTCGTCTAAATTCTACAGCATTAATTAACATTTATTCTTGTGTGCACATCTATTCGCGCGGTTATTGAAACTTTAGGGTTTTAGTGCTGAAGCTGCGCGCGCTGCAACGGCTAGGTTTAGAGCTCAAACGGGGAATTATGACGCCTACACCGAATTCAACGATGCTTTCAAATGCATATTCCCGCAGGTAAGTTGGTGCTGCAGCTTTCAATATAACGAACAAGTGCTATTTCTTGTCGCGTTACTGGTTTTTATGTCAATCTGTTTGAACCACTGCATGAAATTTTGGCGGTCTCTCGATCTTCTTTTCACAAATCTCACATAGGTCACAGAATTGCACCTTCTCATGCGAGCGCTACCGGGCGCCTGCTGGGTCCTGACCACAAGGTCAACGGAACAGGTTAGAATATGCTTCCGTCATAGTAGTCATGGCGGTTGCGTAATCTCTGGTTCATACTGCTGCAAAGATTTATCTCGATAACTTCATCTGCCGTGAAAAATATTTTACGCTATCGTGCGCGTCCTCAAACGTGTTGCCTATGCCTACTTCTGCTTGAACAGTGGCTTGCTTCAGTCAAGGGCTATACAGCTTTTCGAATGAATTTGCTTGAGCATCTCTTGCGGTTTTGCCCTTTGCCGCCAGAGTTACGCAATGAGACTGGCCTCGCAATGTGGTAAGTGCAAGTATTCCAGTAGAGATGGACAGATTTCTGGGAGTTCCGTCAAATGAAACACGAATATGATTCCCTATGCCGATTTTTTGTTGTTCGAGCTCACTCTCGTCGTTTTGGAATGATTGAATTCTACCACTCTGCCATCAACTATCAACACCAACTGACTGACGGGGCCCTCGGTGTTTGTGTTTGTTCTTTGCCTGTGACCGTGACAACTTCAGGTACGAGGCCCACGTCGCTTCCGCCAAAGCGGCGCTCGCCAACCACTCGTGCGCTCTGGTTTTGGACATCAAGAGCCCAACCGCTGGTGCTCAGCTGGCAGCTGCTTTCAACGGCACACAAGCATCCTGCTGGTCGAAGCAGAACGCTGCGCGCTCAACCACTGGCAGCCCAATTGCATCCTGATAGTTGTTCGGTTGCAACCAAGGCGGCAGCGAAGCGACAATGGACGCAGCTTTTTTGTCGACCTGTGGGATGTGCATTCCGATTACCGATGCAAGAAGCAGGAAAAAAGGTGCTCGGGTATACCTGTGGGCTGTTAGATACGGAGCTTGATTCGTGCGAATGGCCGGGTGCTCCACCTGCGAGGCCCAATCGCCAATCGTAAACCGCGTACCGGTACCGCACCGCGGGAACCTAGCGCAGACGCTAACGCCGTACGTTGACGATGGCCCTGTGTCGGAATGTGATTCCTAATTGCGGCCGACATCCTCAACCAACCACTGAGCAACACGCTCGCACGGCGAGCTGGATGCGAACAGACCAAGCCACGGGCTCAAACAGAGGAACTTCGGAAAGTTCCAAGAGAATGAATACCCTACACACGAGAGTGCTGCCAGAGAGAGCACTAATATATACACAATAGAGTGTATTTACCGAAAAGACAAAGCACCAAAAGACACAACCACGGGGTTGTCACAAAAATGCGCTGACGTTGCACCAAACGGGCCGCTAGGGCCCGCACTGCTTTGCTAATAATAGTTCCAAGCCACCGACCCAGTCAAGTTTCCCCATACGAGAGGTTATGGGCTACAGTTACGCGGAGGCCGATGCGCCATTTTATCGCATCAGGCCAGCTCTGCGACCTTCGGTAGAAGATGGAAACAGGACGCAAAATCCAGGGAAGCGTACGAGCACCAGAGGTGCCGGCGCGCCTCTGGCGGGTGGCCACACGCGCTGTGAAATCAATGGAGAAGAAAATTGGTCTGCCGCCCACAGCGCGCTGATCGCATCATTCGAGCTCTGTCGAAATGGAATACCTTCGAAATGGAAGGATCGGCTAAGCGCGAAAGGTCTCACGATGCAACCATTTAAGGTCAGTGTTGAAATTGCAAACGCACTCATTAACGGAGCACCCGAGACCACAACTACCGAAGTCTTAAATGAATATTCCAGGGCTCTGCTTGATCAATTTGCCGAGTACATTGCGAAGGTCGCCATGAAAATGCTGGAGGAAAATCCAAATGAGGAGCCAGGCGAGGAGCAAGCTACAGATGCGGCT
>Ga0307979_1001245_pt1 | contig 18075 bp, 17 predicted proteins | sample OrgLakmetage1058_FD_201833 | JGI IMG/M metagenome (GOLD analysis project Ga0307979, IMG submission 201833) | Saline water microbial communities from Organic Lake, Antarctica - #1058 | ecosystem: Environmental > Aquatic > Non-marine Saline and Alkaline > Saline | place: Antarctica: Organic Lake...
TTTGATCAAACGAGAGTCCCACGGATAATTCAAGTACCAAGCGGTGCTGCAAATTCATAACGGAAGGGTTCATCATCTGTCGGTGGCCCGAAGTTCCTAGGAATCCGTTCCCTCCCCTGATGCCCATGTAACCTTCACCTTCAGAACAAGTCTGACTGGGCTGAGTGCCCTTTTGCGTAACGCAATTGTAATCATGTTCTCTCGAGGTATCCTCCAGCCGTTAGGCATCAGGTTGTTTGGGAATGGAGTGAGTCAGCTGTCTAGTGGGGTTTGTAATCTCCTCTAGGAGCTGCAGATCAACACCCGTCTCTGCTCCTTCTCTGGGTCTTTCCTATGTAAAATCGAATGAATTGAGTTGGTTGATCGTAAAGGCAAATACCAAGAAATATGCCGAATTATTCCAAAAATAAGGAAATTTAATGCTTTTAGCCCTGCTTGGCCTTTTTATGGATCGCCGCGCGCATGGACACGAAGGAAAAGATAGCACCAGCGGCCATGAAGCCCAGTAAGACGAGAAAATTGGTGGCAATGCTAAGGTCGGCAGCACCAGTGGCTTCAAGGTACGCTTCTCCGTTCACGTAGCACGCACTCTGTTGGTGCCACAAGGGAGCGAATAACGGGATGGAGGGATAAGGAATACGCACATGTAAAGTTGCTGCAGGAATTCTCATTTCGAGCAGAATATTTTCGTGATGATGAGAAAAGGACACTTGTAAAAAATACGTGAAATGAAAATGAAAAATCAAGTTGAGAAATGAGGAAGTCAAAGTATTGATGGATAAAGTAGGCACCTGGCAGAGGGCAACGTCGCCTTCAGGACTGCAGTCGTCAAAGGTGACGTCTTGCCACTGGTTCATCTTCAGCACATTGAAGGCATACCGCAGGAATGAAATCTCGTACAACCAGCGGAAGAAAAACGGAATTTCTTCGTAGGGCAGAAAGAAGCCAGAAAAGAGCATGAGCGGCATGAGCACGGGAATGATCATCCCTTGGGCTTCTTGGATGTCCTTTGCGTGCGTGCCCACCTGCACAGCATGACCACAACATATTTCACGATCAGCAGATTGAAGCAACAGTGCGAAGGAGGTCAAAAACTACACCGAGAATTTTTTTTTCTTCCATATTATCTCGTAGTTTCGCACATACAATAATCATACCACCATCGCACGAAATTTGACGTTATTTTTTCTGTTGTTACCAAGATGCCGAGGGCTGCCCCAAGCACAGAAAGCATGGCGACCACGGTCAAAAAGATGAGCAACTGGGGAGCGGACAGCTCTAAGCCAACCAGCAAGTACGCTGGCACGCCGAGAATGATCGCGTTTATGGCTTCGAAAAACGATCTTGAGAGCTGAAGGAAATAATTGGATCGGAGGACAAGAGATCAATCATAACTGTCACAGGACTGCAATGTCGACGCCAATGACATGAACGGCTCAAATTTCTCGTCTACTCTCTCTCCTATCTAAAAGAAATATTCCTGTAGTGAATCCATTTTTATGGACGTATGCAGAAATGTGTTACCAGCTCAGCGAAGAAGTACGGCCCTACAGCGTAGTAGCGGTTTCGGAACTCGCGCTGAATCAGCGCCCGCGTCAACGGGTACTTGATGATGAACCCAAACAAGGTGTCAAAGACCGCGGAAAAACAGCAGAAAAACATGGGCCCTTCCACCGTGAAAATTTTGGACTGAGTTTTGTCGCCGCGGCCTTGGTTCAACCAAATGATCCCGAAGAGAATCCCTACACTGGCTTTCAGGCCAATCCCACCCATCTGCGAAATGGAAGAAACAAAAGCGCACGGAAGGTCCATGCGCACAACTAGGTAACGACCGAATGCAAGGAACAGAAAGAGTTGTCTTCGAGAAGCTCCAACAGACGGAAAAAAAAACTCACGAGTTTCGTTTTGTCCTTGACGTAGTCCGTCGTGCAGCGCTCCGTCAGAGTGCAAAACTGCGACCACAAGCTGGTGCGCCCACTGGCTTCTGCTGCCGCCGCTGCGGCTGCCTCCACGTCGCTGGCGTTGCCCATGGCGTGCGCGTTGAGGGCGAGTTTGGCGGTGGCATCGACGGAACCGTCGTGCTCCGCCCAGGCTTTCGCAAAGAACGCGGGGTCCTTGAGCTTCTCAGCTCGGTCGGGGTCACTGCCATCGGTAATACTCTTCTTGCTGCTGTCGCTGCTGCTGCTGCTGCTGCCGCTGTTGTTCTTGTCATTGTCGTCGCCTTTTTGAGACTCTTGCAGCACGTCAAAGTAGTAGTCCATGGGGTTCTCGTGTGGAGGCGCCTCAAACCCTAGACCAGAAAAGTACCCCTGTACCTCAGGCACGGGCCCCTGAAACACGACCTGGCCGTCTTTCAAAAGCACGAGGGAGTCGAAGAGCGAAAAAATGCGCCAGCTCGGCTGGTGAATCACCGTAATGACGGTGCGCCCTTCGTCATGGGCCAAAGACTGCAAAATTTCAATCACGCTCCGCGCCATCTTGGAATCGAGGCCGCTGGTTGGCTCGTCCACAAAGAGCACTGCAGGGTTGACGATGAGCTCGCAGCCAATGCTGGTGCGCTTCTTCTCCCCACCGCTCACGCCGCGAATGTCTTCGTTGCCGACCGGCGTGTCGGCGCACTTGGTGAGCTCCAGCCGCTTCAACATCGCTTCGGCCGCCGCCACTTTCTCTTCCTTGGGCACCGAGTCGCCCAAGCGCAAGCGCGCTACGTAAGTGAAGGTTTCCCGGGGGGTCAAGGCGCCGTACAGGGTGTCTTCTTGGGGAATCACTGCGCACATGGCGATGAAGTTCTTGGGCCTCGGGGCACCGTTGAACATGATCTACAGTAGCGTGCAATAACAAAACAAACTCATCAACCCAATAGATAACAGAGAAAAAAATAACGCAGCATTTCAGGGCTTCAGAAAATATTGCTGAAGTGTGGGAATAGAGTAACAAGCAGCAGTTTGCACCAAAAGGCGCGCGGTGGCGATCGAACCTCTCCAGTAATCTTGCCCACGCCGGTGAGGCAGTTCAGGAGAGTTGTCTTGCCCGCGCCCGAGGGTCCCATCAGAGCAGTCAACTACAAGAAATGAAAAAGAGAAAGGGATAGAGGAAAAGACGAAGATAGTGGACGTTGTAAAGTCAGAACTCAGTACGCTCGCTTTCAACAGTGCATTAACTCTATTGAGGAAGCGCCCACGCTTGCCAAAAAGGTTAAATGAATGACTCATTGATGCAAATGTTCGTTAGTGTTGCTAAAGCCGGTACAAAATGTGAAACATGGTGTGAATCAATGGTTCGGTGAAATGTGGGAGTTCAAGCTAGAATACAAAAGCAAACAAAGGAGTTGTTGTGCCACGTTGCCACAGTGATCGCACCTTCGAGGCCCCGAAAGTAGCATTGACGTTTGTCAGCGCCAACTTGCGCGATTTCACGTCACGGCCCACCTCAATGCTCAGATTCTCGCAAGTAATCTGCATCGCAGCCAAAGGAGCAACACTTATGCTACACGGAAACATAATTACATAGGTCAAACTTCAGAGACGGTACTGTAGCTATGTGAGGTACCTGAATCTTGGGACCTGAATTTGCGCTACCAGAAGCACCGCTAGAAGATTTTATGGCCTGAAACTCCGAGGCTGTCAGCCCATCTGACACTAGCTTTGGCATTTGAGCGACGCGTGTGATTGTGCGCGGAACAGAGAGCACTTGTGCTATTGCTATTACAACTCTGCACGTAACAGCTCACTTCGTAACTCGAATGACGCAAGCGGACGCAATTCCGACGGAATCTTTGCAACTCGCAACACGCTTTCTTTTTTTTGCCGCGGCTGCGGCACGGAAAAATCCCAGTTTGACGTAAGTACACGTGCGTACCCCGTACAACTGTACTACAGTAACCTCCTTCGTAGAGGCAGGCAGGCTTGGGCGAACATGGAGCGAAGAGCCTCTGACGTTTTTTGTATTTTTTCCTACAGTAGCCTTCTCGCTATTCGAGTAACTACTAGAAGCAAGCTCTAGCTAGCTAGCCTGAATTGCAGCAGCGATAGTTAGTGGCCATGGACTGGGCCGAAGAGTGCGCTGATATACCACTGGCCGACCTACCTAATGAGAACCCCGAGTCTACTGCTGGTGGCAAGGGCAAAGGCGGCAAAAACGACAGACAAAAGAGTGGGAGTCGCGGTGGTGGAGGCGGCGGCGGCGGCAAAGTGGCTGGGCATGATATGAAATTCTGGGCAACGGTAAGGATGGCACATTTTGTCTTGCAAAACTATCCTGCATATCGCCACTGGTCATTCTTGCCTTTTGACTCTTCTTGCTAGGATCTACCACTCCTTACTGACGTAGCTTGCCTTGCATCGCTTCCGCCAAGTCGGCGACTTCGCGCTTGAGCTAGTGGCTTTGCTCCTGTCTATGTCATCTTACTCGTAAAAATCATGATATGCCTAGGTGTACACATGCTTGGCGTGCAAGATCGAGATTAGCGGTGAAACATCCTTTGTGCAGCACTGCCAGGGCGCGAAGCACATCGCGAAGTCGAAGCGCAAGGGCTTCGCTGGGCTGGCACCCAACCGCGGAGGCGTTACTCCTGACGTGTCCGATTCTCTCATTCGCCGCTGCGCCGAGAGCCCAAACGAGAGTGGCGGCGGCAATGGCAAAAAAGGCAAAAAGGGTGGCGGGCCAGCGGCGGCGCCGGTCGTGGACGTTGGCTGCAGCTGCATGAAGTGCAGATTTGACCGGCACCGCAACCCCCCGAGCCATTTCATACCTATGGACTACAGCTACTGCTGCTCGCTGTGCCGCATGTCGAATGGCGCTCAGCATGGGGGCCACTGCGAAAAACGCCTTCGGACAGTGCCCCTTTTTGGCCACAACGGACAGGTGCGTATTGCTTTCAGGGGCAGTAAGCTAGTAAGCTAGGTCAAGAAATTGTGCGCTTGATTTGTGACAGCCCATTTGACCTTAATTCCTGTAGCAACATTGCAACATAAGTGTGACATGCCTGCTGCTGACCTGATTCAACGAGTAGCCTCTTTCCTTCTTCTCAAATTCCTTACCCTTTCACCACCCTTTGCCTTCTTGTCTCTCCCTCCATACTCCTCGCGCGCGCGTATGTGCTCTTTGAAGTCGGCGGCAGCCAAGCAAGCAAGAGCCAATGCCCATCTCGCGTCAGCGAGTTTGTCGAGCGACTTGCTTGACTCGCTGTCGGAAGCCTTGTCGCGGAACAAGTCCGACACCGAGCTCTTGGCTCAACTCGAAGAAGAAGCCCAAGAAGAAGCAGCAGCTGCTGCTAGCGCTTGGTCATCTGGTGCGCAGCCCATGAGCCGGAGCAGGAGCGAGGGGTCGGCTGCATCGCCAATGGCTTTGTCTGGCTCGGCTGGCGCGGTTGCTGCCACTGAGGATGGGGCGAACCCACTGCTGGACGGCGGAGCCCCGATGCTGCTGCAACACGAAGAAACCCCAGCTGAAGCCAAGTTGCGCAAGTACAAGGAATTTCTGGCCGCGGAAGCTGAGGAGGAAGAAAGGGCCGCTGCTGCTGCTGCAGGCGCCACTGCCACTGCGAACGTTCCCACCGGAGGGGAGTCCGTGGACGGAAAGAAGGACGATGCCGAAGGTGTGCTTTCGATGGACGGCTCGCTGCCAGGTTCAGCTTCCGCGGCGCCCTCCAACGATTTCTCTGCTGACACTACGCAAGTCGTCGCCCCGGTTGTGGCGGAAGCGCCAGTACCAGTACCAGTACCAGTACCTACACCAGTACTAGTACCAGTACCTACACCAACACCAACACCAGCGCCAGCGCCAGCGCCAGCACCCCCACCACCGCCGCCGGCAGCAGCAGCGCCCACGTGGGTGTGCAGATCGTGCGCGTTCAACGGCAACCCGGACGACGCTGAAAAATGCCGCTGCGGTCGCCGCCGCCCGTTAGCTTCTAAGAAGGCAGCGCCCAAGGCAGCTGTGCCTGCTCCTGCTGCTGCACCGGCTGCTGCACCGGCTGCAGCCGCTCAGGCACCAACGCCAGCACCAGCGCCAGCAGCAAAAGAGGCAGACCCATGGGCAGTTGCTCTCGCCGCAGCAGCGCCCGCAGGCCCTTCTATACCAACTTCTTCCTCCAGCTCCTCTGCCAAAGCTTCAGCTCCTGCTTCTACCACAACCACCACCACGAAGGCGCCTGCAGCTGCTGCTTCCTCAGCAGCGGCTTCCTCAGCAGCAGCACCACCTCTGGCTGGGAACAGCCGCTGGCAGCGTGACGACGACCACAAGTCCTCCTCAGCGTCGTCGTCGTCTTCCTCGTCTGACTTGGCGGGAAGCAAGGGTGCCGCAGCCGTAGGAGGCGATGGTGGTCCAGGAGCGAGGCGGCGAGCGCCCGCGCCGGACCAGACCCCACCGCCGATGCTACGCCCCAACGAGCCTACTTGGGGCCAGGCCAACAAGAAGAAAGGCGCCAGCGAAGAGGAATACCTCGGCCCAATGGGCGACCAACGCAAGAGTTTGCCGGTGTTTGGGTACCGGGAAGAGCTGCTCAAGACCATTGCCAACAACAGCGTGGTGGTGGTGGAGGGAGAAACCGGTGATATATATATATATGAGAAAAGAAAACAAGCAGAGAAGAATATAAACAAATGAACCAGTACGCTCTTGTCAGCTTGCTCATTTTTTCCTTTCTTGACTGCCCTTTCTTCGCTCCTTTTCTCCCTTCCTATCCTTGTCTTTATCCCCCATCGCTCACGAACGAAAGGCTCGGGCAAGACCACTCAAGTCCCGCAGTACTGCTTGGAGCAGGCCGCCGCCCAGGGCAAGACTTGCAACATCGTCGTGGCGCAACCCCGGCGCATCTCGGCCATGTCGGTGGCCGAGCGGGTAGCGGCCGAGCGCGGGGACCGCATCGGCGACACGGTAAATTGCTGTGATTGTATCATATTAGAGGATCATATCGCGCAAGGAATGTTATGCTGTGTTGTTTCCTTCTGAAATGAAGAGAGGAAGACACCAAAACCCGTCGAATTTAAACTTTTTTTACTGAATGAATGATTTTTACTCCCTCCTTTCCTTTCCTTATTTTCTTTTTCTTTTTCCCCTTGGTATTTCCTTAGGTTGGCTACACGATTCGCCTGGAGTCGAAAGCTAGCGCCAACACCCGCTTGCTGTTTTGCACCACGGGCATCTTGCTGAAGCGCTTAGAAGGCGACAACGAACTCGAAAACGTGACGCACGTCTTTGTGGACGAGGTATGGCTGCCATGTTTGACTATTTTATTTGTTATGATTGATATTGTTGCACATTGTTTACAAAAACTCTTATCGCATACTTCTTTCCCGTTTTCCATCTTATAGCGCCCGGTATTTTGCATGATCCGCTGTACTGTTTTCTTCTGCTTCTTTAATTCCTTCTTTCTTCACTTTTCTAACACCCACCTGTTTTTCAGGTCCACGAGCGGTCGATCGAGTCAGACTTTCTGCTCATGGTGCTCCGCGACCTCTTGGTGAAACGCCCTTCCCTGCGGATTGTCCTCATGTCCGCCACTCTCGATGCCGACCTGTTCCACCGGTATTTTGGCGGCGCGCCGTCGGTGAAGTTCCCCGGCCGCACCTTCCCTGTAACGGAGCTTTACTTGGAGCATGCGCTGGAGCTGACCCAGCACCAGGTGGGTCCAGTAGTAGAGAGATTGCAGTTAACAGTGTAGCACTTGAGGAATTATTTGGTACAGATTCCTTTCTCTCTATCAAAAACGCAAAAGATCTCCATAGCAATTGCGAATTTAGAGCTTTATGGAGCCCTTGCGTTTACTGCATCAACCGAAGATTTGTTTGCGTGATTTTGAGTTGGGTATGACCTTTAGCTCTACGTGCTACTACTATTTCCCATGCCTTTAGGTGCGGCCGCGTGACGACTGGGCTCGCCGAGGCAACAACAACAACAGTGGTGGCGCAGCAACAGCAGCAGCAGCAGCAGCAGCAGCAGCAGGTGGCGGTGTCGACACTCGTGACGACGAAGCCCTGACTCAGTTTGAGCTCAGCCAGCGCTATTCGAACAACTCCATAACAGCGCACAAAGCCATGTTAGCCCTCGACCACAATGCAATTGACTATGAGCTGGTGGTTCAGGTGCGTGAATTTCACACCCTCGTTCTTTTGAACATGCCTCTTCAATTTTTTCTCCCTCTTTTTCGTTCCTCACTTTGCGCCTTCGGTACCCACAATTCATGCTGAGAACATCAGATTTCTCAAAAATAGCTTTTGAAATTGTGTTCTTTTCGACATGTGTATCTTAAACGTGGTGGTGAACGAACGACAACCACAACGATGGGCTCAGGTGGTGGAATGGATGGGTCGTTTGAATGCAAACACCGCCGCCGGCGACGTGAGTAAATGGCTGACGAGTTTCACCAGCGGCAAAGCTTTGCAGAGTGGGGGGCTCCCAGCGCCAGGCGTGAACACGCACCACCAGAACATAAGCCGCATTGGTCGAGCCAGCAGCAGCAGCAGCAGTGCCAGTGGCGGCGGCAAAGGCGGAAGCAGTGGGAATGGCGAAAACAATGCAGTGCTGGTGTTTTTGCCGGGAATCAAGGAAATCACAACGGTAGGGTTTATGTGTGTGTATGTGTGCGTGGAATTGTTCTCCTCATCTGCTCTCACTTTTATTTTTGGATTGTTACGAGTAGCTGAACATTCAAATTTTTACTTTTTTCTCCACTCATTCATAATGCTTTCAAATACGCGTGTCCTGACCCTGACATATTTACTCAGTACTTGTTTGTCTCCTCTGTGTTTACATTCTGCTGCTACTAGGTGTGCGAAATGCTCTTGTCGCTGCCGGCGTTTCGGTCCGAGCCGGCCAAGAGCTGGGTGCTGCCGCTGCACTCCGCCGTGCCGCCCGAAGACCAAAGGAAATGCTTCCAGAAACCCCCTCCGGGGGCCCGCAAAGTCGTGCTCGCCACCAACATGTAAGGGATGAGGCCACATCGCTACCCTAACTTATTCTGCGTCTCTCTTCTCTACCTCTTACCCCCCCCTCTCCTGTCTTCTCTCTCTTGAACTTTTCTCACAAAGGGTGCTCTCTTTATCATTTTTTTTTTTACTTCTCATTCGCCCCCTTTTCTCTCACCCCGTTCCTCCTTTCCCAGTGCGGAGACCGCCATCACGGTGGATGACGTAGCCTTCGTGGTGGACACGGGACGCATGAAAGAAAACCGCTTCGACCCTGCCAAGCGAATGGCCAGCTTAGACGATTGCCTGGTAATACTGGTTGAAGAATTCATGATGAGGATGAGGATGATTATTTATACTGCTTCCTGATTACTTTCGTAGTCATGTTCAATCTCTTCTTGTTCTTCACCTTCTATCATATTTTTTGCGTGTCCGCGTTGCCACTGCTGATTGTTTGTTTGCCTGATTGATTGCTCAATTGGCTGGCTCATGGACAGGTGGCTCGAGCCAACGCCCGGCAGCGGCGCGGGCGCGCAGGGCGGGTGCGGGCAGGCGTAGCCGTGCACTTGTTCACGTCCCACCGGCACTTGCACGTGTGCACGGCGGCGCAAGCTCCCGAAGTGCAGCGCGTGCCGCTCGAGCAGCTGGTGCTGCGGATCAAAGCCCTGAAATACCCGGGCACAGCCGCGGAGGTAAATCAAAGAGTGCTCGAGATGAGATAGAGAGAGAGAGTGCCATTCGGCCTAGCGCTTATATTATTCGTTTTTCGATCATAATGTGTAGTTCCCTTGTGTGCTCCTACATTCGCTGGCCCTTTTCGCCCTCGATTGACCCTCTTCTGCCTTGCTTGCTCGTTATCATTTTTGCGTCTTCATTCTTTTTCCCGCTCACTTTCGATCCTATTTCCTGCTTCGTTATTTCCTTCTTCTTGTCCTTCTCCTTCCCCCCCTCATTCAACCCATCCCTCAGGTGTGCGAGCGGCTGGTGGAGCCTCCTGCCAAGCAAGCCGTGGCGCGCGCCGTCTCCGAACTGGTGTCCCTCGAAGCGTTGGCGCTGGAAGACGAGGAAGACGATGCTAGCGGAGGTGGAGGCGGGAACGCTGCGCCGGGGAGTTGGAGCCGTGGGCAACAACCGGTGTCTGGAGCCCGGGGCCAGGCTCGGCGCAAGCGGGAGGTAGGCTCACTCAAGTTATTGGAATGAAATCTGTGCTATTTTGTACTGCTAGTACTTACACGTGGGAGTGGTTGCCGTAATTTTCAAATCTGATGGTCCATTTATTAGCCTCGTCTCATGTACTTTTCTTTCAAAACCCTTGCAATGTGCATTCGCTTATTTATTTTTCTCGCTCGTTTTCATTGTCATCGTGTACATAACACAGGTGCTCACTCCCCTAGGGGTGCATCTGGCGTCTTTGCCCGTGGACTGCCGGCTCGGCAAGCTCTTGCTCCTGGGGGCGGTGTTTGGGTGTGCGGACGAAGCTTTAACCATTGCGGCTACTCTAAGCCAGCGGTCGCCATTCCTGTGCCCGCCCGACAAACGGGTAGAAGCGGACGTGGCGAAAATGAGCTTCGCTTCCCACAACAGGTGAATAGTGATAATAATGGTGGCGGTGATAGTGCTTCTTACCTTGTACAATGCATAAGAGCTGCATCGGGAGTGCATTGCAAAAATAACAGTTGCCTCCAATAACAGGCAAATGATAAGTTTTCTTTCTACAGTACGATAATATTGTTGTTGGGGGCTAAGAGCGACTCTCTTTAATCTCGGCCATATTTCTCTGACACGCATACACTTGCTCTTTTCTTGCGCATGTAGCGACCATTTGACGGCCCTCCGAGCGTATTCGGAATGGGACCGCGCCGGCGCAAACCGTTTCGACTTCGCTCGAGACTCGTATCTGTCCATCAAGACCTTGCAGGTGCTCTTTATGATTTAGATATATTTACTCTATTTGATAGCTCATACTATACAAAGCAGAGCTCTGTACCTTTCTTGGTGCTTTTTTTTTTGATTTTGAGATCTACTTCCCAAAAACAAACCAATTCAAACACAAAAACAGGCTACCGGCGATTTGAAGCGCCAACTGCTGGAGCTTTTGTCGGCGGCGGGCTTTGTGCTCCCCGGCCTGCGGTCCAAAGTGGTAGAGAACCTGGGCAAGCACGAGGGCAATGGCAGCGACGGGTGCCGGCTCGCGCTGAGCGGGGCGCTGGGCCCGAACCATGGCAAAGGCAACTGGCGGTAAAACATGCGCACCAAATACTAACAAAAAAATGCAAACACGAGCATTCTTTATTCAATGCACTATGCACTATACCCATGCATACGCACACTTACTCGTAGACTTACTCGATGTACTCACTACAGAGTCGTCTGATTTTCTGCCAAGTATTCACCGCCAGCCTCGCCTTCCTTATCGTCTTGATTTCCTTCTTCCTCTTCTTCTCCTCTCTCTCATAGTTGCCCCAAGTGCTCGGCGGACGTGTACGCGTCCAAACAACGGTGTTTCAAATGCAGCGCGCCCAAACCGCACCACTTGAAGAACAGCGGCGGTGGCGGAGATGCTCTCACCGAGAAGCGAATCTCGGAAGTGGACGGCCAAGCCTACACCAAGCACGAATTCTTGCTGTGGGAAGGGCCCGGCGGCGGGTTAGCGGGATGGGAAGCGGCGACGCGGCAGGGGCCACCGCCGTCCCTGAGTGCCATGATGCACGGCGAAGGCGGCGGCGGTGGTGGAGGAGGCCTCGCGGGTCTGCAGGACGAAGCCGGCTACGACGAGGACCCGGTCTCCACCGCTGCGCCCCTCCTGAAAGCCCTGCTGGTGGCTGCTCTTTTCCCGCAGGTGGTGAGCGTTGAAAAAGGCGACAGTGGTGGCGGCGGCGGCGGCAAGAAGAAAGGCGGCGGCCCCAAGCTCAAGGCCCGCGAAGACAGCGGAAGTGTTGGGGGTGGCGGGTCTTCGTCCACGGACGTGGCACTGCACCCGAGCTGTGTCGCTGCTAAGGTGAGCCTGTGGGTGGGGCGCATATTTGTGCTCTTTAGTGCTCACAACCGATAGCGCGCTGACATTCTAAAATGCTGAAAGTACTGATGTTTAGGTTTGGCTGCTTTTATCTTTACGCGAAGTTTTCTCTGTCGTCCATCGTACCCTTCGTGCCAACTTCTCGTCGCATTATCTTCCTGCTTCCTTCTTTCTCAGGTCCCGCTAGCCAAGCTCGGCGCGCAGCACTTGGTGTACTTGGAGCGGGTGAAAACCACCCGCATATTCGTGCGCGACGTGACCCCCGTGCCGCCCCACGCCCTCTTGCTCTTCGCCCGCGGCGCGGTGGAAGCCCCACCCACCACGAGCAGCACCAGCTCGTCTTCCGCTTTTGGGCGGTTCGGGAACAACAACAACGAAGACGTGGTTGTCCGGCTCGACGGGTGGCTGGGCATTCGGGTGCCGCGGCGAGACCTTGAGGCAAGAATGCTAGCTAGTAGTGTGCAAGCTGTAGTAGTTCAGTATAAATATTTATTCATTTACCCTCCTCGTGCCGAGATCTAAGTACCTATATATCTTGAGTGATCCTGTGTTGAAAGCCTTCTCATAAATGTTTTTTTTTTTTTTGGCATTTTGCCCTTCTTTACGTCTTGCTTCCTGATTGCGTTTGAACGGGGGGTGTGGTGGGATGCCATGTTGCATGCCCACAGGTGGTGCTGGAAGTGCGTTCTCAGCTGCTTGGTTTGTTGCGGCGCAAAGTCGAGCAGCCGCATTTGGAGCTCGGCGACGGGGCCAAAGCGCTCATGAAGCTGGTGGTGGCGCTGCTCGCGTCGGCAGACGACGCCAAGGAGGAAGAAGACCGGTACGGCTCCCAAAAGTCGCGCAATCACAACGGCCAGGGGCGGAATAACCGCGGCCATTGGTCAGGAAAGAAGAGATGATTTTTCTTTTGCGGTACTCAGGACTCTTCTTAGATCAACTTACTGAGAGCACCACGAATATAGATAGGAAATTTACCCGAAATATGGAGTCTTCTGCTACTTTTACATCTACTTCGGTATTACGAAAAACGAAATGCCCATTTCACATTTCAATTTCAATCCGAATTGAGTTTTGAGATGGCCGGGTCGATATGAATAATTTCCATGGGCCTGTCGCGCTAGAGCTCATTAATAGCCATGGCCATATCTCTATATGCTGGCCTTAGTTTTGAGCTAATATAAAGCTAACTTTAAGCATCATGAAGGATGCAGGCTACCAGTAGAGAAGTAGATGTATATGTAGAGTACAGAGTACAGGAACAGAGACAGGACACAAAGCAGACAGGAAGGCTGTTACAATCTTGCTTGTTCTGTCGCAAGTCCCACACCTCAACTATTCTTAAGTGCAGGTGCATAGGGATAGGGCATGCTCCATGTGGCAGAAAGAGGCGAACGGCTGATTTGGCTCGAAATATATAACCTTATCAACTACACTAAAATCCATGGCCACTCGGGCATGTGCGCCTGATTAGCTTCCTAGGTCTAGTTTGCGCTGCTTTGCTCTCCTTCTCTACCTGTTAGTCTTCTAATTCCGGCCCTTCGGGGCCTGTCTCAAAATGCAACATAACAATTCGGTTCCGGTATCCGAATCGTATTGCGCAATCATTGGGATAAAACTTACTTGCCGCTTACCGAAGCAGTACCTCCATGCGACCCTATCTGTCAATTTCAGCTTTTGTTGGTGGTTCGTGGTTCGCGTCCGGCATGTTTCTTTTTAATTGATCCGTATATTGGAAAATAGCAGTTGTGATATCTGTACTTTGTACAGTTGTCATGCAGCCGCACACCAAAGGGAAGGAGGGCCATGGGCACTACAACGCCGCACGGACCACGGACGCCACAAGAATTATGCATATCAAGGCCCTTATAACACATCCAACTGCGTCGCAGCAAATAAATTGCGCCCCTTAACTGTACTTAGCACGTGCGCCTGTACTTGCACTTGTATTGACACATACTAGTATATTGACGTATTTAGTCTATTTGAGTGACGTTTTTGGAAGGCTCCTTTATCTTAACCGTTTGTTTTGTTCTGCATCTCCTCTTTGTTCTTTTTGTTCTTGTACTAGTATGGTTATGAGAATAGAGAATAGCCCCTGCGCATAGATTTGAAATTCTTGCCTCGCCACGACATGCTCTCTCGGGACCAGCATCCTGAAACATTCATGACTCGTTCAAGATTTCGAGGCAGCCCACATCTTGACGCGCAACCTCACACATTGCCTTGTCGAAGACAAGACTCTTCCACACTCTCCTTCTCTGTTCGAACTAAAAATGAGCTGCATCTCAGCACTAATGTAGAACTCGCAACGGAGGAGAAACCTCAACCTCGCATTCAATGCGGCAGTCGTGTTTCAACGAAAAATTCTTTCTTGCATGCGAATGATGAATCAAGTAGTTCGCCGAAGAAAGTGGAAGTTGTTCACGCTGTCTCGAAAAGCCCTAGAAGACGATACGGTAGCAAAGGGCCCCTCTGGCGACGCAGCGAATTGGACAACAGCATCGGAAGTGACAATAGCAGCAGTAGTAGCAATTCTCAAAGCAGTAGTACAAGTACTTCATGCGGAAGCGATGCGCAACTTCAATCGGCTGCTAATACGAGTGGTAGCATATTCGGGATTGAGCAGTATGTGAACTTGTGCAGTTCCGACCCTTCTCCTTCTACAAGCCGCGAGGAATCTCACGGAAACAGGATGGGCGACCCCCAGTTTGCGATAAGTAATTCCAGTATTTTTCCTGTCGCATCGCATGCATGGGACCATGTCAACGAAATGGACGGCGTTGGTGAGTTGCAAACACTAACGTCGCCAGCCCCCACGCAAAGGGCAAAGATGTTCCGTGGCGAGACTAATGCGCTACTTCCTCAAAGCTTGCTCGAAAGTGAGAGCGGCAAGAGCAACTTTGACGAGGAAAGTAGTGATGATGAAGATGACGTAGACTTTGTTGACGCAGAAGAATGTGGGCTCGGTGGTGTAGGACCGGGGTCTATGCACGAAGAAGGATCATGTTCTCGTTGTCAGTCGCAGCAGCGCCGTGTAATAGCGGCACAAAACGAGTCCGGTGCTATGGTACCTTTATTAGACCTGGATGCACCATTTCGTTTTCCTGCTACACATATTACCAAGAGACCAAAGCTTTCGTCTATGCGGCTTCTGGCATGTTTTGATGTTCACTTGGGAGAGTTGGTTGTGACCAGCTATAGTGAAAATTTCGGTATCGACTTCGAGTATTCAATGGATGGCAAGCCATACGGAGACCTGCGAGGGAAGTCAATCAAAGCCCTCGAGGGGAAAGCTACAAACATTCGTGGAGATATGATGGTAGGCTTTGAGATGGCAGCCAGACAAAATTCACGGGCTTCTGGCGTGGTCAACGTCTACACTAGTCGAGGATATGCAAAGCAATGCTATATGGAGTGGATTCCACTATGCCCGAATCGGAGCTCACTGGATGACGCACAAGCGGGCCTCCCAGCCCGGCAGTATCTTATTCTATTGTCGCATATGCCTATCCGGGGATATACGGACAGTGAGGAAAAATATAGGCTACGATTCATAGGCGAACATGTTCTACCTGTTCCAACAGCTTCTCGCCGCCGCGCAGACACGTCTAAAACCAGCAGACGTTGCACACGAAGACAAACCAAGCAAAATCTTGGCACTATGAGCGCTTCCTCAAACTCAACTTCTATACCACATGGCAGTCTTCCCTGGGGCCTATTCAGCCGGAATGAAGGACATTCTGGCGGTGAAGAGAACGACGCTTATCAGCGCAGTGAAGTGGACGAAATACGCAACATTGTAAAGACAGCTGACTTCGCATCAACTTTGCTGCAATTTATGGAGAATCAGGATAGCAGCAATGTTCCATTACATGTTCCATTGTCCCTAAATTCCGGTGCGCCGCAGGTGCGAGCTGACGGCAATCATCCAGTTCGCGAAGTGGAGGAGAACACACTGCACTTGTAAATGCATGTGCGATGCTGGAGTGCTAGAATGAAAATGAAAATGGGAACATATTTGAATTGTGCCCGCTTTTCTCCGTTTCCATAACCCCTTGTCTTACTGGCAGTTGCTAATTATGTGGATAGTGATTAAGGGATTCATTCGGAAATCTTACGGAAACCTAGCGGCTTAGTAAGCGGCTTGAGTATGAGTATACTTTTAGTCCATAGTGAAATAAACAGTTGTACCATAGAGTCATAGACAAGGATATCGGAAGTGACATATCGTTTATCATCAGCAGTAAGACATCCCGCAGAAAGACGGTGATACAAAGAGGATAATATTGCTATTGCATAATTGTACTTAAGTCAAATCCTCGTCTTCTTCTTCGTCCTCGTCTTCATCGTCGTCTTCAACTTTACCGCTGGCATCGTGCTCCGGTGCTGCTTCTGCTGCCACGGGAGACTCCGCAGTTGGCGACTTCGATGAAACCGAGGACTCCGCCACCGCAACATCATCAGTTGTCGGATCGATAGGGGCACCTGCAGCAGATGAAGAATCAGCAACAACAGCCGCTGCAGTAGGCGCAGCAGGCGGGGCTAGTGTCGCTGCATCAAGCTTGGCTGCAGCTACCATCGCATCCAAGTCTCCGTCCTCGTCGTCGTCTGATTCCTCTCCAGCTGCGGGAGCACTGTTTGCAGTAGCTGGAGCTTCCACACCTGCTGCAAGAGGCGCAACAGGAGGAGTAGAGGTCGCTGGAACTGAGGGAGCCACTGGAGCAGGTACAGAAGCAGCAGCAGGCGGCGGCACAGGCGGCGGCACAAGGGGTGCAGCGGAAGAGTCCACTACTGCTGCTGCTCCTGCTCCTTTCCCAGAAGGCTGGTCGCTGGCTGACGCCTGCAAGTCCAAATCTTCTTCATCCTCGTCCTCTTCTTCTTCCTCTTCTTCTTCAGCGGCGCCCTCGACTTCAAACGCCAGCGCCAAAGCCTTCACCGACCGCGGCAAGTAGTTCAAGCACGCGCTCTTCTGGGCTTCCGCGAGGCTGGGCGGGTCCCGGCGCCGCAAGCTGGCCAGCAGGTCTTCTTCGCACTTGCACTCGTTGGACCGCAAGTAGGCGGCGTCGCTCAAATGCTGCATGAAAAGCTCTTGGGCGCGCACTAAGTCGCCGTCGGAGATCACCAAGATGGCCTCGGTGAGAAGCGCCTGATGAGAAAACAAAGAAAAGGAAAAAGCTCACCAGGTGAAGATATGCATCTTATGAGTAAGAGACAAATGCCCGTCTTTCGCGATTACCACAGTTCTTATATAAATGATCAATTTCCCAGTGTAAACATTTTGCAATGACAAAGGTACACAAGATCAAACACAGCACGTGCCTGTTCAAGGGTTCTTCAACATTCATGCAGGAGGGGTGTCACAGCAGATTAGGAGGAATGGCAAAAGGGAGGAAACGGAGATGTCCGCAAGAGTGATAGGAGTGTAATTCACGCATAATTGTGTACCTTATTCACGGACCCTTCTACACCGTTGGCTCGAGCCACGGCCACCAAGCGAGGCAGCAAGCTTTGGGCTTCTTTCAACAGCGATGGCGACGACGACGATGTCAGGCACCATTCCACCGCTTGCTCAAAGGTTTCGTGGGCCGTGGCCTTGAACGCCACTTGGTCCACCGGTTCGTCGCCGTCGTAGACGATGGCGCACGCCGCATGGTAAAGCGCCAAGCACCCGGAAGCATCGCCCGCCGCAGCCAAGGCCTTCGCGCCGGCGCACAGCGCGTCTGCAGCCCGCTGGTAGTCCAGGGCTTCCATGTGCAGGTCGGCCACCCGCTGGTAAAATTTGGCCGCATCGCTGACCCGCTGCTGCTTGAGGCACAAGTTGGCCGCGCGCTCGAGCGCTACCTGCTCACAGCAGCGCACAAAGTGGCACGTGAGCAACATCAATAACAATGATGATAACACAAGGTGCTATGTTCACTGGTTGGTATTCGCGAGCGAAATATGAAAGAGACGATATTCGAAAACAGAAACGCATTTTCGGTCAAAACCAAGCATGCGCGCCCAGCGGATTCCATACCCTAGCAGGATGCACGTAGCCTTCCGCGAGATGGGATTCGACAGCCCGCTCCAGCATAGCGACAGCCTCAGGCATGAAGCGCGCAACTTGCAGCTTCGTGGCTGCCTTCTCAAACTCGGTGGCTGCACGTCGATGCT
>Ga0307979_1001246_pt1 | contig 18070 bp, 12 predicted proteins | sample OrgLakmetage1058_FD_201833 | JGI IMG/M metagenome (GOLD analysis project Ga0307979, IMG submission 201833) | Saline water microbial communities from Organic Lake, Antarctica - #1058 | ecosystem: Environmental > Aquatic > Non-marine Saline and Alkaline > Saline | place: Antarctica: Organic Lake...
ACTACGCAGTCGTGGGCGGAACTGTCGATACTTGCCTGCGTTCGGGGGTGAAATCGGGGGGAATTTAAAAGGAGCGTTGCGAATTTCGTTGTTTCGTTTTATGAATAGAAACTGAGACATTTCAAGCGCCCTCTGCGTGCGTTTTACGAGAAACGAAACGCAAATTCGAAGCTAGTTCTCTGTTTCGTTTCTACTTCTTAGGGCCATGCGAAACAGCCCCCCAAAAGTAGGTGTTTCGTTTCCCCACGATTTTCTTGTTTCAACTCTGGCCCCAACCATGCATGGCACCATGGCACCATTGCGTCACGCCACTTAGACATATTAGTGCTGCTAGACTTGATAAGTTCCCAAGGCTACATCTCTGATTAAGGTTGAGTTGTGCATACTTGAACTAAATACTTCGTGAAAATTTTCAAATCAATGCATATGTGAGCAATGCCTTATTAAAAAGCATTTCATCGGTGGTTCAATGGAGAGCGAGATAATTATCAAGGAGGTGGATTGCTTTGATTCCACTTGCCTCGATCGCATTGGGAAGTTGCGCTATGATGTTTGGCTTGGAGAGAAATCTCTCGATCAATCAATGTTTCCAAATGGCTCATGGTTAGATCCTAGCGATGAGGATTCAATCTTGACGAGGCATTTCGTAGCCGAAGTAAATGGTGAACTGGTAGCCGCGGCGCGACTTGTTACACACACAACGATAGCTAGCGCGGATGTTGATATTGATCTTTGGATGTCATCAGGAAAGAAATTAGTCTGGCCTGTATCTGATCTAGGGCGACTGGTAGTACGCCGTGACTATCGTAATCGAGGCATCGCGAAAAGTTTGAACACAATACGGATGAATACAGCGAGGTCCATGGGCGTTGGCAGCATAATTGTCACGGCGTCAGCTGGAAACTCAAGCTTGCTGAAGGCGACGGGTTTTTCTACCATTGGCGAAGAAATCGTATTTCCGAACCGTCCAGCGACAACCTTTTACGCTCTTCAATACACGTTCTTCACGCCCCATTTTTACGAACTTGTTAGTAATGAGTTAATAGCATCGGAAATCATGGCGTATCTACCAGAAGCCCAGGGGATTTTGGCTTTAGCACAGGCTTCTAGAACTTTAGAAGCGGCGGTCTTAACATCAGGCGCGTGGGGTCTGCGGCTAAAACGTGCGTGCTCGTGGGCACCGGTGTTCACGTTCGATGAAGAGGTGAAACCGAAAGCATTTACATCGAGCTGCGTCACTGACGGCAACAGCGAAAGCAATGAAACTAACTTCTCGTTGCGCCGGCAGTTCAAGAAACATGTTGAGAATTCTTTTGCTTACAGAACTGGGTCTTTGACACTTGCGACTCAATATTCAGGACATGTGGATGGCGCGTGTTGCCTTGCGATGCATCCCAATTACGAACAGGATATCGACGAGGAAGCTAACGCGTATGCCTTTTCAGGTGTTCCATTTTTGGCAAGTGGGTCTATGGATGGCTCTATTCTTTTGCACGAGCATGAATTCTCATCCGGTGGAGGCGACCAAGAAAGCCTTGCTACTGTGTCTCCTGTGGCGGCACTGATGGGTCACTCAGGTGCTGTAACCGCGATTCGATGGATGATTCCTGAGACGCTATTATCTGCATCCTACGATGGAACATTGAAAGCTTGGGATGTTGAATCGCCCAAAGGAAGTCATGTGACTGACGCCAGTGCAACTTGGCAACATGGCAATGGTAATGCACGCATCTTAGCACTCGATTGCCAACCGAGGTCTTGTGGGCACCTCACCGTAACGGGAGGACTCGATGGGTTACTTGGGCTCCATGATTTTCGATTGCAACGGCAAGTGTCGTCATTTTCCTCAGGCGAAAGTTGTGTGTATTCGGTGGCCATCAGTTCAGTGCTGATGCTCGCAGGAACCTCAAGGGGTGGCGTGCAGATTTATGATTTGAGAAAGCAAGGAACGAGCTCAATACCTATTACTTCGAACCCCGTATCTTTGTTAGAAACTCGTTATCCTTTACCAAGTGGGAGACCTATAGCTGCTATCACTTTAGCTGGGAACTGTTTTGCTGCTGGCTGCAAAGATGGTGATATTGCCATTTCACAGGTGCTCAGGACTTCCACTGAAGATTCGAATGATGCTTGCGCTCTTCTTTGCGGCCACGACCGAGGAATCCGATCTCTGGCTTTTGCACAAGGAGGAGGCAGCTTAGTATCGTCCTCAAACGACTGTACGATCAGACTTTGGAACATTTCGGATATTTCGAGCGGCAATCATATCAAAGCTTGCAGTGATCTAATATCGACAAGTGCGAGTAGATCGCATGGTGCCCAAGTGCCACAAGTGATAGCTTGCCGATCTTCCATATTCAGTGCGTCTATTGACAAAATGGTTATGAGGCACAGACTTCTTGTCCCCTCTTCTTAGTTTAGTCTAGTTCGCTCTGCCCAAATATTAAGTACACCCCTTTGTCATGAGGCTCGGCTGCACTGAAACATTTGAGCTTTCATGACAAAGGCCCTGAGGTGCCGGAATTAATAGGCCAACAGACAAGAGTCTAGCTAGACTAGCCTAGTTGATATACTCCCCCAAAAACAGAAAGGCAAGTACACAGCTGTCACAAAGGCACATAAATTATACACTTGAGCTGCATATGCGCTAGCACGAAAACAAAGCAAAGGGGCTTATAATTCATACTTCATACTACCAAGAGCTGCCAGGAGAGGAGCCAATACTAGAAGATAGAAGAGGCGAGAAAAGACGCAAAACAGGCACACAGCCCCGAATGGTCTGGCCCGAATTCGTTAGCTAATAGGAGGAAGTACAAAGCAAAGCAGCTTATTCAAGGGCAATTGTTAATTCAAGAAAAGATCTTACCGATCACTAGCGCGGAACCTGCACTCTTCGGGGTATACGCAGTCGACTTGCTCTCAAGTTGGAGGGCCTTGCGAGGGTTTCGAAAAACGCTGGAGGACGACCACGACTAGCGTCCGAGGCGTTTGATGGAAGATATATGGGTTTAGCTCTTTGATAGGGAGGGACCGCTAGGCCACAAGCGGCCCGCTTGCATGTTGTTGTTTGCATTTTTGAGGGTGGGGGCTTTTCTATTCACTGCCACTCCGCGAACGAGGAAGGAGTTCCTGCCCCGTCAAAGCCTTTTATGGCCCAGGGGTAGAACAATAGGCGCCTTGCGCGCTGAAAGGCACACTTCGACCTCTGCCGAGTGGACCTTATGTTCCGCATGTCACGAGCTTCTTTGCTCGCGCGCCTTCCTCTTTATTGTTCTGCGGAGTGCGCAACACCCACAAATTCATCGCTTTTTGCAAATTTTCCGAGGAATTTGGCCAATGCCCCTCTCCCTCCTGAATCATTCCGCACTTGCTCTGTTTGCGCAACGCACGCGCATTCCCACTTCTGCCCGCAGCATTGGCTTCTGTGCCATTTGGGTTTATATTAGTTCGAGTTCGAGTTCAAGAAAAGGGATTAATTATTAAGCAGATAATCAGGAACATATTCCCGAGTGGCCATGGCATTGATGTTAGCGGTTCAAATCCCCGTGCAGTCAAGTTCCTGCTTCCAAGGGTATTAAAGAGATGGGGTTCTGACACTTGAGCCAAGGGCGGCGAGGTGGAATCAAAGGACTGGCAGTCCGATAGGAAAGACAACAAATATTCATGAAGAGCAGCAAGTGGCGAGAAAGGCTCGAAGTGGCCTATTCCGCAGTTAACTGCGTACGCAAGAGAAGCTTTTCTGAGGCTTCCCCCGAGGGGGGACTAGGTGTAGTATTAAACAGGCAGGGTCCGCAGGGTGCCATCTAGTCAGCGTCATGGCGTCAACAGAGTCTTCCGGGCAGAACTGAAAGCCAGGCTTGAGGTTCATATAACTATCGTAAGCGTTGTCTTCGTCGTAAATGGAGATGTTCCGCTTGCAGAGAAGGGAGCCAGGCGCGTGGGAATCGCTTCAACACTAGCTAGGTTTTGGAGATAGCTGGAACCACGCGGCATTCTACCTACTGCCTTTGACCGCTCATATCTCATATCTGTAGGAACCGGTTCTTTGCAGATACCTGTGAACCACCGTTCCGCCAATCAGATAAGGTGATTCCCACCCGACGACTATACTCAGCTGGCACGCTTTTTTTTGGCTTCATAAATAACTCTAGCTAGCAAGCTACTTACTAGTAGACTAAATTATGAAGTAGTTCAGAGTCTACAGTAGAAGGTGTAAAATACCGTGACGTGTGAGCTTGGAGCGCGATACTTATTTCAGGAGAATATACAAACGATGTCAAGCAATGCTGAAATCAACGCATCTCCTCAGCATTTCATGGTGTCCAAACGGCGTGGGAACAAAATTCACATTCGTTGCTACTTGCCAAAAAGTGTCAACAAAAGTACCCGCATCCTTTTCTTTGCACACGGGTACGCTGCGCACTGCAATCGAAAGCATTCTTTCATTGAGTTCTTTTCAAGGCTAAGTGCGAACGGAATTGTCGTTTTTGCCCACGATCACGTTGGCCATGGTTATTCTAGCGGAATGCGTTCTCACATCAGCGATTTTGAAGCGTTGCTTGACGACTGGGAAGATCTAATTGACCTTGTTACGGGTAACAATGAAGCTGAAGTGCGGGCCATCTTCGGTGATTCTTTAAGCGAGAATGTTATCTCTCTACTGCCTTCGCTGAGCTTCATCCTCTCTGGCATGTCATTGGGTGGACTTGTGTCTAGTCGTATGGCACAGCGACTTGCTTCAAAAACTCCGTTACTTCTGGGTCACTCAAACTTGGCTGGACTTGTGCTGTTGTGCCCGTTGATTGAGACACCGCCTGGCGTGCCCAGATTCATTGAAGTCATTATTCGGTGGCTGGTAATGTTTTTCTCCTGCGGGCACCTCGAAATGCCTGGTTTTCTGGACTCGACCCTCGATGATGGGGGGGTCAACCCATATAATCGAACACAAATTGGTGCTGATCTCATGGAGAAGGATGATCAAAATTTACCTGGTGGACTCGGATACAAAGGCAATATTCGATGGGACACAGGATTTGCTATCTTAGATGGTACCAGGGCACTCGATTTTGCCTCGATTAAAAAACACGACTGCCCTGTGTTGTGCTTTCACGACCCCGAGGACAAGATCGTTGGCATTTCAAATTCGTACACTTTAATCACGGAGATAAAACACCCTAAGTCAAAACTCGTTTGTTTGAATGATGGTCGGCACGATCTGCTCGGAAATGACATTGAAGATGTCGCTACCATTGTGGCAGGGACCGTCGATTGGATCACAACTCTTGACTGACACTTGTGCGGAGTGCGGAGGGCAAGGCCATATAACTCCTCGAGACGTGTTCAATAAGTCTTCAAGAATTCAGAGTTGCATAGAACTTTTTCGGCGTGCTCTGCAAACCGCGCAATTACAAGTCTATGCCAAGAAAAAGACCTACAAAACTCCTTATAGATTTATAGGGAGTCTAATAACCAGCAGCTGCCGCCAACGCCCTCTTTTGCACCTACAAAAACCGCATGCACATCACACATCTGCGGGCTACGTTCGTATTTTATCTTCACCAAGAACAATTCCCATTTTCCTGAGTCCAAGTTTACTGCAAGCGCCCGCATGATTTACGAAAACTCGTACGGAGGGCTGTAGCGGTTAGCTGTAGCTGTAGCCATATAATCTGGGGCTACGTCTACTACGTGGGCTATATCGATATCGGATACTTATCGAGCTACATCCACAACTAGATACAAATCACCGAATTAATATTAAGGAACTATTTATAATTCTTGAGGTATAGCCCGAGTTCCGGGCGATAAAAGAAAGGGCCTTGGCCTTTTTATCTTTATAGACTTATAGCTTATAGAAGGAATTTTAGGCCATTTGCCAAGATTCAGATTCCCGCGGGAAAATCCGCGGAATTCCCGCGGAAAGGGAATTTTTTACCAACCAGACGAGATTTCCGCGACGGGGATTTGGCAGTACCTTTATGACTACGGCGCAGAAATCCCACGGAAAACCCAAAACGCAAAACCCGCGGAAATCCCAAATCCCGCGGAAATCTCACGTGAAATAATTTTTTTGGCCATCGCGCGGGAATTCCGCGGCAACGGGAATCGCAACCCTGCCATTTGCCATTTGACATCACTATCAAACTATCACTGGTTTTGAAATAAGACTAATAACTAATTACTAATAAGACGGAAAACGGAACCTGTAAGTGCTTTCAAACTGAAATGGAAGATGAAAGTAGAAAATTTTGTTCTACATTTCCTTAGCACAATAACCTCCTATTTCCTACCACCCGGTTCTGACTGTGCTGATATCGCGTATCGCCATTGCACACCAACGAACCATATCAAAGTGTCTTCGACTAACTTGGACTAAAGAATCCCGAAATCCGAAGCCAAAGACAAAAAAGCAGAGAGCAGACAAGACAAACAAACCAGCGAATGTCATAACAACGACTAAACGTCGGGCGTTGCGCGGAGGTCCACGCGGAGATAAGGGTGGTCCGAACTTCTACCCCCTTGCGACACAAAGCTCGCATCGCAGACCAGGGTCTTTTCGGAGTACAGCAGCCAGTCAATTTTGCCGCCCCACACCGGAATTCCGGCCACGTAAATCCACGTGTTGTGCGAGTCGCCTTGCTTGTCAAACGGGTCTCGCAACGCGGTGTTCGCGAACACCACCTCGTCCCACCACTGAGCTTCGGTTTTGCCAAAGCCCGAGAACCCCTCGTTTCCGCTCATTTTGCGGCTGAAGCGCGCGATCCCGTGGTTGTGCGTGTTCAAGTCGGCGCCTAATATAATATGAGGCCGCGGCTGCCCTGCACTCACGGCTTCAAACACCTGTGCAGTGGACAAAAAAACGATAGAAATACCGCTCAACAACTTCACAAGGGCAACTGAATTACCAGAAATTCAGAAGTAAAGAAGCAGCAAATCAGTCATTTGATCAAAGCAAGCGAGTGCTATCGTGCATTGAGTTGAAACAATACGTTACCAGGGCGCTTTGTTTTAAATTGTGCACCCTTCATACTGCCCTTTATTCAAATATCGAATTCAATAGTACGACCAATAAAAACTTTCAAGTTCAATCACCGTGATGGCTGCGTCTTCGAGGACGGGCTGCAGTTGATGAACGCGCGCGGTGCGGCCGGCAAAAGCGTCTAAATGCACGCTGTAGCCCACGACGAGGCCCAACTGAAATGAGAGGAAGCGAGAAAGGAGGGATGAAAGGAAATAGAAAAAGGATGATTCCCATGCACTGACCCATCTTTCATTAACCATACCTATAGATATGCAACCATCAGAGGTACTTCACTAAAATCAAAGCGCCACTCACCGGTGTGGCCACCTCCACTCGCAGCGCTACTCGCGCTTTGCCTCCACTGCTACCACTACTGCTACTGCCGTTGCTGCTGCTACTGCCGTTGATTCCTGCCGCCTCTTTGCTAGCATCGCAGCTGCTGTTGTCTTTGCCATTCGAACCATTCGAGGAAGCCGCAGCTTTGTAAGTGTTGGGCAACTGGAGCGCGCGCACGCTGGCGATGGGGTAGCGCGACAACACCGCGAGCCCTTCAACCCCCCCTTGGTGTGGTGACGTTGCACGAGGCGCTGGAGAAGAACAGGAGGAAGAAGCGCCTTCTTTGGAGGATTCTAATCCAGAACCTGTCCCTAACGCTGCTTCTTCTCCTATACTGTTGTTGCTGTTGTTGCAGTTGCTGCCTTCAATGTCCTCCAATTCGTCGCCTGGGTTTGCAACAGCATTAGCTCCGACGTCGGCAGCGCCAACCAAGGTGCCTCGATCGGACATGATTGAATATCGAGAAGAAAACGATTCTGCGCCACTTTCAGCGTCAGCCTCAGCCGCAAGAGCGGAAGGAGCAGAAGGCGGAGGAGGAGACAGATCTGCAGGTGCTGCAGATGAAGAACCGCCGCCGTTGACCATGTCCTTCTCGGTGGCAAAGGCCACATGAAAATCACCGAGCGCGATGGCCAACTCACCCGCGACGTCGTTGCGAAAGGAACGGTCACAGCTGCAGTCCACTTCCTGCAAGAACACGAGGTCAGGGGACTCAGCAACCAGCTCGGTGATTAAACTGCCGAGCCGATAGCCACGCTCCACGTTCCAAGTAATTACACGAAGACCTGATTTGATTGTTTTGCGTACAGGGAATCTGAGTTTCGAAGTCAAAAGTCTATATATTGGAACTGAATGTGCATCAATTATCCGTCATTCACAAAATGGTACGGTAGAAATACATCACGCACATCGCATGCTACAGCAGTATTCGCAGGCGCATGCACATAAATACTTTGTACTGCAAGTATTGACAGTGCTGCTTAGGCGCTAACAAAGAAAGAAAAATGTACCTTGGTAGGCGCTCACTGCGCCGCCGTCTTCGCAGCTGCCAATGTGGTCCGAGATTTCATCCACACCGCGGGCCACGAAGGTGCCGCAACTGCTGCAGCGCGCCCACTGCGACTGAGGCTGCTTTTGCCGACTCTTCAAGCCCCATGGAGCTCTTCTTCTGTCGTGTTGTTCTTCTTCGTCGTTGCCCGTGTCGCCGTCATGCTTGCCGTCAATTCTGCCACCTGTGTGGTCATCGTCTATCTTTCTGCCCGAATTCGTGCGGCCAGTGTCGTCCTCATTCTTGCACTCGCTCATGCTGCTGCTGCTGCTGCTGCTGCTAACATCAACAAAAGCAAGTGCGCTGCGGCGCTCGAATTCCACCCTCTGCGCACTGCTCAAATCCTGGGCTAAACGCAGTGACGTGCGCCCGAGCCGTGGTGGAGCAAACACAGGCCACCCAACTAAGCGCTCCTCGTTGCCGTCGTAACTACCAATTCCTTCCTCATTCGAGGCCTCAGGTGCATCTCTACTACTCGTCCAGCCACCACTGTGATGGTAGTCGTGGCGAAGCAGCACACCATCGAAAGGCACGGCGTAAGGCGCTGGAAGAGTCGTCGATTGGTGCGGTGCTTTCACCACGGCTGACCACAGCGATGATAAGACTCCACCGCCTGTGCGAGCAGGCTCGCGGGCGCTGCTGCTGCTGTTTCCGCTTCCTCCGCTACTGCTGCCATTGCTGCCACTACTGCTTGTCCTACTGCTGCTACTGAAGCTGTTGCTACTGCTAAAGCTACTGCTAGGGCTGAGCTGTGAGAAAGATCGCGGCGGCGAATGGTCTCTGCAGTGAGCAGCAGAATCGCGAGCTGTAGGATCACGATCACTAGTGGTGGCAGAAGGTGGAGACTGCGCCTGCAACGATGGCACTGTTGCAGTTTCTGGCTGCTGCTGCTGCTGCTGCTTCGTCAGTACAACTCCAGTGTCACCACCTCCATTCCTAGAATCCTCAGCGCTTGTGGTACGATGCTCATTCCGGGCAGTGGCTGCAGGCGCAGTCGCTGGAGTAGCAGTCATGGTGGCCGGAACACTTTCATTTAGTGTGGCAGGAGTGGGTTGCGCAGCCTTTATGCTGGATCGCAGCCCCTCAATGCGAGTGAGCGCTTCGCTAACCACAGTGGCTACCACCTTCGAAACCCAAGGATAAGGAAGAAACGGAGAGAGAAAGATGACTTTAGGGTCTAGTAGGGAGAGATTGGGCAGAATCTTGAGAACATGAAGCTATTTTACGTTTCTACTCCAAGTGAGCATCCGAAGATCGCTTCGAATTTCCCCCCTCGATCAATACCATAAAAATGACGAACTCTAACTAGTGCTTACCATGGCGTGCTTGCGATCGTTAGGCGCTTGCAAATGCTTCAACAAGGTGGCCACGCCTCGCTCATAAGCCACAAGGCAAGACTGTGCGTCCCCAGCTCTGTCCAGCTCCAAGGCCTGTAAGTTAGGAAAATCATTTGAAAGCCAATGCCAGCAGCGCTACAGCAGCTAATTAAAGACCCTCATGCATTTCCTGTGCTCCTATTGAAAGGCTAAAAAGCCTCACTATAAAACCTCAATTATGCTTGCTAAAAAGTCACCTTACATAGCTGCTCATAACCGCACTCGCTACTTGTGGGCCCATTAGGTAACTTGTCAGCGGTGGATGACGATGGCGTTGGCTTGTTTGCTATTGTGGTGGCTTCCTCTGAAGACACCAGGGGTAATGCTTGCGCCTTCTCATATATCACCATAGCTTGACGAAGCCGCACCAAATTTCCACCATTGTTCTCGTCGCCTTCGATATCTGAAGCCTGCCGAGTGGACTGGCGTGGAGGCGTCGAGATACTAGGCGACTCTGCGGCCGCAGCAGCCGCAGCAGCCGCAGCAGCTGCAGCAGTGTTCACGCCTTGGCTCAAGCGACGGGCTACGGCAGTGCCAAAGCCACCATACTCCGCGGACTTCGCACGTAAACTGTCGGCTCCAGCATGGTCACCTGCAGCCCGGAGCATGCCCTCGGCCTCTGCCAGCTTCTCTAAACCGTCCGATAACTTCCCTAGAGCTGCACTCAAGTCGTCTCGGTCGTTACAGTCGTGTGCTTCCTGCGAATTTGCAAAAGAATGAGACTACCTAACGAGATGCCTACCACCACTGGAAAATCCATCCACGGTAGAATTCATGAAGAAATTGCCTAGCAAAAACAACGCCTCTCGGATAGTTCAATGAAAGATCGTAACTTGGAACTTTTGGTTCACGGGAGCCTATACTACTATGGCTACTAGATAACGATCAATTCATCTAAATTATAAGATAGACTGACCGCGATCACGCGGAATGCTTCGCTTACGAGACCTGCGAACTCTGTGTCTTCTTCAGGATTCATGGCAAGTAGACGTGCTTGTGCTTCAATTGGGATTGTTGCTACAGCGTATCAACAAATGACGCACGCTTTTCAAGCTCAAGAAATATAGAGCTTTAAGCCTAAGGAAAACGTTGGCGAGCGCTAATTCTTGTTATACATTATTCTGGACGTCGCGCTCTTCAGAGCAGCCCCTGCAAAGCGAAGGGCAAATCAAATTCGCAGTTTTTCAAGAAGGAAGGCAGGCATGTGTGCGTACGGCAGTAGTGCGTACGCTGCAGTGCATCACGGTCAGCATCACAGCATTTTTGACACACGGCAAACAAAAATCCCAACAACAAAAATGGAACCAGCAAAAATTCCCTGTTTGCTGAAGCTGTCTGTAGCTAAGATAAGAAGCTCGTGATCAAAAGGCTTATCGCATTCCTTAGGCTAGACTCTCAACCAGTCAACACGAAGTTGAAGCAATTTTAATTTCTTTAGCTAGATAATATAGCATCACTGGGCTGTAGCAAGTAAGCCGAGAGCCACGCTGCATAAGAAGTCAAGTTACTACAGTAAGTCTGCAGTACTCTGGCTCGCTCGCTTTCAAAGATAGTTACACGCCTGAGGTGCTCAGGCTCTAGGTATCAACCACGGCGTCTTAAGAGATTGTCATTGGGGCAGGCGGTGCCGAGCTTGCATTAGCTGTTGCCACCATATCCTTCGTTGTTCTTGGATTCGCCTATTGCTTTTACCGCTCAACAGTCCAGCCGTGTGCCTCGAGACCCCAGGAGTTGAAGTTCAAACGGAAATAAAAGATGCCTGGCGAGGGAAAAGAGAGCGATGAGTACAAAGCTACGGCTGAGGAAACAAATGAGGATGAAAATGAAGTCTTGATGGAGTCGTTGGCGCATCTAGAAGACCTTCTCTTTGACTCCGTTAGTTTTGGGGATGACGAGGATGGCGACGATGAGTGGAACGCTCCATCATCTAAGACCGCTGAGTCACTGAGGAGCGAGCTCAAGGAACTTGAAGACCGAGCACTCATTTTTTTCGAAGGTGGAGATGGCGCTCTCGCACGCAGTGGGGAGTATACCCTAGCGCAGAGCGAGGCGTACCAGCGATTCGCTAGCTTGGTAGAAACCCGTGTCGAACAATTTCTGGCCAAACGAGGTAGCTCAGCGCGTGACCTTATAGCAGCCATGAAGCGAGCGGATGATCGCAAGAAGCAAGCCCGCAGCAATGGTGGTAGTGGCGGCGACTGGGCAGCGGATGCGAGTCGAGAAGTGGCCTCTCTCTTGCGTGAGGTCGACGACTTCGAGCTTTGGGCTACGAACATGGCCAGGCGAGCTGCAGACCGTGAAAGGCTCGGTGGCAAATAGACTTGATGAGAATAGGATAAACCTGGGATATAGATCTATTACCGAAATGCTAATTGGCGTTTCTGTTCGTATTTGGATCTTGTCTTTTTTCCTATTTTTCTTTTTAAATGCATTGAATTTTATAAAAGACGACGGGCAAGGGGGTTCTGCCTTGCCTATTGGAGGTGCGGCTCTGGTTGTAATTAACGCACTTGCCAGTGCGGTTTTTCTGTACTGTATTTCTAGGCAAATCGCAAATCGCAATCCGATAAGGAAAATGTAAAAGAGGAACGAGTAAAATAAAAGTTTGATCAAAGGCAAACCCTTATTCGCGATTTTGACACAGACCCAGATGTAGACTTGCGCGTAATGCACGCGCGTAAACTTCTGCCCGCAGCATTGGCTTCAGCGTCATTTGGGTTTGTACTAGTGCGAGATCGAGTAAACGAAATGGAATGAGAAGCCTAGCGATTGATGTTGGTCGAGATTTTCTTCGATTTCTTGGTGTCACTGGGATGTGGCGTGGGTTCCCACTCCAGCCGCAGCACCGCCGAAAGCGCCATCGTGGGGGCTTCCAGGTCCTCCTTGTCTGCAGCTGCCGACTCTTCGTTCCCACCCAGTATGCCCAGCCGAGGGTCCAGCAGCGGAGGCACCCACGCTTTGCTTCGCAGTGCTGCACCGGGCGCGGGGATACCTCTCGCGCTCGCACGCCGAGTCGCCGCACGGTCTTGCCGTTTGACTCGAATCAAGCGCCCTCGCCCCATCCACTCCTTGCGGACATTCTTTGAGGAGGAGGAAGCCCCTCCAGGGCTGCTCGTGCTGGCGGCCTCCGCTACAGCAGAGGCGATGCTTTGGCTGCCGTCCTCCTCGTCTACCTCCTTGTCGTTGACATCTTCCCCGTCGGAGCCGGCACCGCCACCTTCGTCGTCGTCGTCGTTATTGCCGTCGCCCCATTCGCGCGTGCCGTCCATCACTGCCGCGTCTGCGGCGGCGGACCGCACCATCAGCCAATCCGAAGGCACGAAACCGTGGTAGCGCGCAGCGTTGGTGGCGGCCAGCGCCACGAGCCGGTTCACGCCAGAAGCCACGTGCAAGCCTAAGAGCTCCCCTTTTGGGGGATGGGTGGTGGTGGGTGGCACGCCTGGTGATGAAGAAGAGGAGGGCGCTCCGGGAGGGGTTGATTCGGGTACAGACGACTGCGTAGACACCGCGTCAGCGTTGGGAATAGAAGAGGACGACGAAGACGAAGATGAAGAAGAAGATGATGATGATGAAGAAGAGGTAGAAGAAGAGAAGGACGCATCAGAAGAGGGTGCCGCCGAAGATACGGATGCAGACACAAGGTTCGCTGCTGCCGCGCCACCAACACTACTCTTGCCATTTGGACTACCTGCCGCCAGAGCAGCACTAGTCCCTTCACCATCTTCATCTTCTTCATCGAGCGGCCCGTCTTCTTCGAGCACGATAAAATGGCCGCAAGACAGCGCGTAGAAAGGTATCGAGGCAAGAGCAGCGGCGCGGTCGCCTTCCGAACTCCCCATGGGCCGCTCCTGGGGCACGCAGCAGTACTCGAACCAAAACCCGGACAAGTCTGGCCGCGCTCTCGCCAAGTCGGCCAATCGCTGCAGGGCGCCGCGGGTCATTGAAGAAGGAGAAGAGATGTTACTGGAAGAAGAAGAAGGAGGGGGCTGCGGTGGTGTTGTGGTCGCTGCCCCAGGGATGGTTATACTGGCACTGGCACTGGCACTGACACCAGCACTGCTGCTGCTGCTCGTACTCACGGGGCCACTCGCATCGGGTTGAATCGGCCTTTTCTTCGCTGGCGCAGGGTCGGGGTGCGGTTTGGGCCGCCGCATGAGCCCCCGCCAAGGGGTAAGCACCATGGCCCACTCGTCGGGGTTAAACAGCGAGCCCGAGGGCTGGCACACGCCGCCGCCGTGAGGGAGTGCATCTACCGCACTCCAACCTCCTCCGCCACCACTACCACCGGCAACAGCAGCAAAAGGAGGAGGAGAAGAAGAAGTTCTAGTAGCAACTGCAGGGCCATTAGAAGCAGTTCCGGATTGTTGGGTCTGCAATGGTGGCAACTGCGCGGGAGGTGCCCCCGCTGCCGCTCCGAAGCTCAAGCCAGGCGCTGGTGGGTCTTCGCAGGTAGCTCCAAATGATGCAGCTTGAGACGCCAGGCGAGGCCGCCAACGGCCAAAACTGGGGTCAAAGGGCTCGGGCCAGCACGTTTCGAGCAGGCCTTGCGCGAGCGCGTTCTCGTGCGACGGGAGCAAGTTCGCCAAGCTCATGGCCACTTCTTTGGCAGCGGCTGTTTCGGCAGCGCTTGGCCATTGTATGTGCGCATTGCTTTCGCTTTTCTTTCCCGGTTCGTCTTGCTGCTGCTGCACTTGTTGTTGGTGCTGCTGCTGAGCCTGCTGCACTCGCCGCTCGTACTGAGCGAGGGAGCGTTCGAGCTGCTGAGCTTCGGCGTCAAGCGCTAATATGGTATCCCGCCGGAGCATGTACAGAGGGTATCGGCACGGCGCAGTCCAGGTGAAGGCGAGCCCAGGTGTGGGCGCCGACGGCAGCCGTCGACCTAGTGGGGCCCATCCTGACGTGCGCTGGTGCTTGTGGGCTCCTGCACCACCGCTGCTGATGCCGAGTGCTCCTTTGTCATCATCGTCATCGTCGTCGTCCTTGTCTTCATCGTCGTCTTCGTCGACTCTCGCGATGCCATTGCCACCCACTGTGGCGCCATAATGAGGTGGGGCATACGTCCGCGGCAGAGGTGGACCGGGTACTAAATTAGTGCCGGGGGTTAGAGAAAGGCCCAAGCATCGCAGTGAGAGAGGAAAGAGGCCAGGCCACCACTCATTTTCAGACTCAGATTCGGACTCTTCTGTTTCTGATGAGGCTCCAGCAGCAGTTGAAGGGCCACTTCCTTTTCCTCCTCTGTTCCCTACAGCAGGCGTCGTCGCCTCAGCACTTCCGCTGCCACCGCTGCCAGCACTGTTGAGTTTACGACCGAGCCGGGACAGCGACTTGTCTCCGGGTGCTTGGCCCGCAGTCGCATCACGACGGCGACGACGAGAACTGCCACTGCCACTGTTGTTACTACCATGAGTGAGGGCTTTCGCCGCACTAGCGCCTGCGCCGCGAGCTTCCTTGCCGTCGGCTTCACTGAGAGCTAAATTCATTTCCGGCCCCTGCCGTGCCAACCATGCTCTGCCAATTACATCGACTTTAGCAGCTTCTCTTAACTGCGCTTCGTGCTGCTTGGCCACTTGCACCATTCCCGCCTGCCACGTCGACTCGCGCGCGTCTCGTTGCAGTCGCTTGTAGCGCCGCAGCAACCTGTCTTGCGCCAGCCGAATGAAATGAATGGGCAAGCCCGTGTGCTGAAGTGGCAGATTGTGGGACACGTCCAAGTGGGTCAAGCGAGGCAACTTCAGGAGCACGACGCCGTCTGCTTCGTCTCCTCCAGGCCCCTCTGCGCCACTGCTGCCGCTTCCGTCGCCACTCCTACCGCTAGCGTCGCCCTTGTCCTTGGTACTTCCTGATGCTTTCGGTGTGGGAGGCGCTCCCGCTGACTTCGCCGCTTGAGTGGCCGCCAGAGCGCGCGCGCGAGCTGCTCGGGCGGCGGCCGCCTTGTCTTCAATCAATCCACCCAAGCCTGGGTCAGCGTCGGCTCCCGCTGCAGTCACAGCTTTGTTTGGAATAGCACCTGCTGTTGACTCTTCGCCAGGTCCAGCCGCTCCGCCGAGTTGGTTTCCCGGCACGCAAAGGGTTTCGAGCCTCGGGCACGGCAGCAAGCTTGCTAAAGGGCCGTGGAGCAGGTTGTTGTCTAACCACAGGTGCCGCAACCGCAGACTGCCCTGCAGAGGAGCCAAAGTACCGTCGAAGCGGTTGTGTTGGAGATTGAGCTCGAGCAAACGTGGCAAGTGGCCGCTCGAGCCGAGCCACGTCGGCAAGTTGCCACTGAACGCGTTGTTTTGAAGGTGAAGAGCGCGCAAGCCTCCCAAAAAGCGTAAACCACGCGGAATCGGGCCGTTGAGGCCATTGCCGCTCAAATCCAACCGTTCTAAAGTGTTCAAGCAGCTCCAGTCGACTGGTGGTGGTTGAAGGGACAGCAACACAGGTTTCGGCGGCGCCTCACTGATATTTGGCGCTACCTGGCCGCTCGTCGCCACCTCTGCCGCAGCAGCAGCCTCAGCCTCCTCTGCTGCGGCCGCTGCTGCCGCCTCCATCTCTATGGCGACGTCTACTGCGCAACGAAGCACTGCCTCGAGGCTGCCCGGTGGTATGGGCTTGGGCTCCGCAGCAAGCGCAGCCGGCGATAGTTTGGCCAGGCACGCCACGTATTCGGCTTCCGCCACCCGGGCTTTCTCACTGGCCAAGAGGGCGTTGGCTGCGGTGTGGTTTTGCAATGCCGCAAAGGCAGCGGTGCGGTCGCGCTCCTTGGCTACCCTCGTGATGGCGGCGTTGCGTGCGGTGGCAGCCTTGGCTTCCACTAAACCCTGGCGCTTCAGCCTCAGGGCTCTCAAGCGCCCGTCTTCCAGGTCCTTGCACTCGAAGCACGTGATTCGCCCGTCGGCTGCCCGCCGCCGCAAGGCGATGACGCCATTGGAGTTGGGTGCGCTGCTCCCACTCCTTGACGAGGTCGAAGGCTTAAGCGAGAGGGCGCGCGCCCCGTTCTTCCTTTCAAGTTCTGCAGAAGCAGTCACTTGCGCGCGTACAGCATCTTCGACCTGCTCGACCAGCGCGCTCGCAGCCACGTCTAGGACGCGTGCTAAAATGACCTCCACGCAGTGCGTTGCTACCTCGGCAGCCGACATGGGCACTGGTGCAGAGGCTAAATCTCCAAAGTCCAGGCCTGAAGAACCTGGCCGGCCTGCTCCCGCTCCCGAAGGGCTCTTGCTCCGATCGCCTTTCTTCTTTTTCTTCTTCTTCTTGCCTGGACTCTTGGATTCGCTCGCAAGAAGCGCGTAAGCTTTGGACGCTTCTTCCGCGGCAGCTACTGCCGCTTCTGGAAACAAGTCCGGGTGCCACATTTGTGCTGCTGCCAGTAAGTTCTCGGGTGGCACGAGGAAGCGCCTTCCTTCTGCGGGCCCTTCTGGAGGCTTTTCGGGGGCTCCTTTGTTCACTGGGTTCTTGAGCCGCCGCTTTCGGGCGGCATCTGCCGCTACGAGCTCCTCTACTGCCGCGTCAAAGTTTTGCCCGTACTGCTCTTCGAATACTCGCCGCTCGTAGGCCTCTTGTTCTTCGCGAGTGCGCGGTTTCACTGGCTTAACCTGATAAGGCTCCACGGGAGCAGCGATTTGACGACGAGCAGCCTCCGCTTCCGCGGCAGTTACCTCGACACCAGCGATGCTAAAGATCTTGCGATCTTCATTGCTATGGGGCGCGTTTGAAGCTTGGGCAGCGCTATTTCCAGCATGGCTAGTTGCTTGCGTAGCTCGCCGCTCGTCAAGGAGCGTGCCTAAGTGTAGATCTTTCTTGAGCTGAGCCTCAGTTTTCTTCAGCCCGCCAGCGATGGCATCGAAAACGTCAGTCATGACGACAGCGTACGAGAAGCTACTCCTGAAATAGAATTGATACCAGACGCATGACTAGAAATCTGTGCAATGCGTAATGCTCATCGTAGAATGGCACTTTGCGGTACCGTGTCTGCTGTCCATTGTTTACTCGCAACTCGCAACACTCAACGCGCCGAACAAGCACGAACTTTGGTCTGTACAGGGACGAGATGAAGAGAAGGAAAGTGACGAGGCGAGAGACGAGCACTTCAAGCTTCAAGCTTCCATCTTCCTGCTTCATGGTTCGTGTTACTCTGAGCTATACGATACTCTTTCGCAGTTGGCTACTTGTAGGAATCACTTACTAAGCTCCGTTGAGCAAGCCTCCCCCCCTCGAGGAAAGGCGGGGCTCAGTAATTAAGAGAGCAGGGCACCGAGCACCGACAATGCCCCTCTCCCTCCTGAATCATTCCGCACTTGCTTTGTTTGC
>Ga0307979_1001247_pt1 | contig 18045 bp, 9 predicted proteins | sample OrgLakmetage1058_FD_201833 | JGI IMG/M metagenome (GOLD analysis project Ga0307979, IMG submission 201833) | Saline water microbial communities from Organic Lake, Antarctica - #1058 | ecosystem: Environmental > Aquatic > Non-marine Saline and Alkaline > Saline | place: Antarctica: Organic Lake...
GCGTTAAAAAAAAAAAATTGAGAGCAATCAAGGCATAAACAAAAAAGGATGCCGAGCGGGAGTCGAAACCGTGACCTCCACACGAGCAAAAACATGACGGCCTTACCACGTGGGCCACCGACCAATAAGTCTATGTCTGAAAAATTGTACATATATAATATCTATTTATGAAAATTACAGGGGAAGTCATGTTGTGCTGCGAATTTACAGATTAGCTCGCAACCTTCATTGTGCTTTTCGGACATAAGTCAAATAAAACACAATTGTGTTTTATAATGACAAGTGCATGGAATTAAGGGAATTAGGAGGATATCGACTTCGTTTCAGTCACAGCTGTCAAGAAGAAGCCTAGCTACTTGAGCAACTCACTACTTGAGCAACTCACTACTTGATACTCGCCCACAAAAAATCTTAGGCATAACAGTCACAGAGGCATAAAAGTGTCTCTGAGTTGTTAAGTGCGCGGCTTATTTCATTCAGGTGGATTTAGCTGAAGTCTTTGAACTGAACAGGTTTAGAGAGCTGATCTTACTCTATGTATCATAAGGCATTGTAGATCAAAACTTTCTCAGTCTCGTTCTGGAGGACTCATCAATACGTAAGCGTTTGTTCAGCTCAAGTAATTCGGAAATTCATTTTCGATACCTACTCTGACTGAACTGAGTAATTGAGTGTGCTCACTGCGAGAGCGAGATATAGGCCTCTACAACAAGCCTCAATATTAAAGAGAAAAGAAGTTCTTGTTTTTGTTCTTTTTAAATAAGTGAAGAAATTCAAGCCTTAAGAGTGGGGAAAGCCACGCGAATGCTTCTGCAAGCGAACCTCCTTTAGCTGTCACATAGGTCGAAATCGGTTTCAAAGTTCCTCGACAAGTTCGTCGCCTCACAAAGATAGGTGGTTGGTGAAGACTTCGAGCGAAACGGCGGCTTCAGGAAGATTTTAGTCGGAGTAGGGTTTCAATACACATGCGGGACATGCAGCAGTCTTGCTTTATTTCAAGATATGAATCAGTTGTCTTCTCTGCTCTACTAGTCTGGTCCAGTTAATTCTCTTCAGAGATAAAGGAATGCAAGTGCACGAAGGTCACAGAAGCACAAAATGAAATGGGTTTAGGCGGTGATTGAGCCAGCAAATTCGCTGGCGTCATCCCCCCTAAAGTCTAGTCTTATGGTCCGTACGTCTGTGTTCTACCTCATGTGTCACGTCCCAGGTCCACGTCCACGCGGCAAAATTGAAACCACCCTTAAACGCCAACACCCAAGCAGCCTGCAGCCTACAAGCAACACCAAAGCAATAGCACGTATTTCTCAGAGGTCTTTCAGCGCTACGAACTTCGAACACCAGCCGGCCTTGCTGATCTGGGAATCCTTATCTATGAAGAAAGAAGAGAGCCATCTGCCATGAGCTATTTGGCTGAAAGTGTTATCTGTCATTTTATGATAAATAATAAATAAATAGCAAAGCAACCCCCACATCCCCACATAAACATAAATGGATCTACTGGAATAATACTCAGCTCCGTTTGACTAGCTCTGGCACTTCACTATGATTTAATGTCAGTCGCTTCTTAGTCCACGTTTGCTTTTTTGGAAAGGCAAAATGGACTAAATCAGATCAGACGGCGGCTGACAGGGCACCCGTCGAAAAAGGAAAAACACGTCACTATTAAGTCTTCAGTCGCTGCCCGGTTTGAAGTCAGCTCCGCCCATTTCGCCAAGCTTCACAGAGCTGTCAAGCACGCCAGCGATGTTGTTGTACCGCACGTACGAAAATCGCCGCAGGATACCCGTCTAGTGACCAGGCAGAATACATCAGGAGAAGGGGCAGAACGCAAAACATAAATTCCTGACATCCCAAACAAACATTTGATCCAGGCAATCAGGCAATAAACAGCAGCCTTTCAGAAAAATTGAGTACCTCATCGGTGTACTCTTCGTCTCGTGGGCCAATCCCCCATGGGTCCTTAAGGAACACTAGGTCGCCCGCTTTGAGACCCTATGTAGATTAGAACAGACGTAAATTACAGGAGAAGTGAGACCCAAATACCTTTAGAGCGAAGTATCGTTTTTACACCTTAGAGACGCCACGAAACATAGATGAATACACAGCAGTATTAAAGTCGCACCTTGTTTGGTCTAAGGTAGCCGCTTTCTTCGATGCGCCCTTCACCCGTTGTTACAATTCGCCCTACGTGCATCGATGGATTGCTTTTCCCTACAGTGACAAGAAGGAAAATGGATCGTTATATATGATAATCGAAGCTCGAAACACATCAGATAGGACCAATACCTGGCAAAAATAAGCCTGATTTCTTCTTTTCGGCCTCGGGTAACCGCTCGCAGAATACTATATCGTCCATGGCTATCTCCCTTGCGATCTAGTGTAGCGGGCAATGAAAAGCACGGTAAATAAAAAATATCGACCCCCTAAACGAGTTTTCGTTAATCATTAAACACTGAGCTCCATGTGCCAATCTTTGCTAGCACACAAAAACCAAGAAAACATGTACCTCTTGTGGAAGCGGCATGCTCGGGAATGGCGTGCCCTCTTCAGAGTCTAGTAGCTTGGGCTCCTTCGAGCTGTCACCACCGAACTCCTTCTTCCAGCCGTCATCAAAGTCTAAAACCAAACTATCACTCGAGTGTAGCCGGCTCGTCAAACGGATTGCGGAAGAGTAGATTCCAGATGGAGTGAATCCTAGGACGGAGTTCGCCGCCAAGAGGCACCCAAACGCGAGGCGTGCCATTGCGTTGAAGTTGCTGGAATTCTTTCTTTCGATTTCGGGTGCATTGAAAAGTACTATATTAGGAAAATACCAAATGAAGCAAATCCAATTACAGGGTAGGATCTGTCAAGTACATCAGCCGATCAGCCGTTTGGTTTTGAGAGTTTGGAGACTTCCAACCTCCAGCTGGCAGTTTGTGTTTGCTCTAAAGTCTCCGGGCCCCGCGACCGCGAGCGCGCGGAGATATTCTCCTTGTCATATCAACATAATGTCGATGCCAGGTGCAAGTTTGTTTTCTTCTGTATTGAGCTTTCGAGTGAGCGTGTCTGTTATAACGGTCTTCATCCGTTTCAGTGTGTTTGTTGTCAACGAGTGCGTTTTTCGAGTAACGTGCACCTGTGCGGATGTCTACTGAAATTGAGCTCAATGAGAGCGTGACTTTACATAAATTTCAATCTACTGTACGCGATCTGAAGCTTTGTTGCTCTTATCATGCAGAACGCTTTCCCTGCGGTTTGCTTCTTTTGTGCACACAGGCACGCCACCGGTGATGACCCGGCGAGGCTTATTCATGGCCTCTTTGGCGATGTGCGCGACGGGCTCATCATCCAGGCACCATGCTTGGACTAATTCTCCTTGGGCACGCGGTATGTCTCCGTCGACGACTGTTCCCACTGTGCTTGCCCTTCAGGGTGGCGCCTCCAGCCCCTCTAGCCGCTTTGACGCTCCAGCGCGATCCAAGTCCTCAGCAGACGCGTCGTCAGACCGCGACAAATTATACGAAGCATACAACTTGCTACATACCTTGGGCAAAAACTTTAACGTTCCCATTCAGGCACCAACTGTGCTTGTGGTGGGCCATCAAACAGCAGGGAAGTCGGCGCTGGTGGAGGCGCTCATGGGGTTTCAGTTTAACCATGTTGGCGGTGGCACCAAAACAAGGCGGCCCATTGCGCTGCACATGCGGTACAACCCGGAATGCATGCAGCCGGTGTGCTACTTAACCAATGACGTGACTGGCCGCGAGCAGCAAATGTCCCTGGAAGAAATTCAGACCTTCATCGCCTCCGAGAACAACCGTATTGAGTCTGACCCAACGCGCTGCTTCGACCACCGTGAAATCGTTGTGCGCGTCGAGTACCGGTACTGCCCAAACATGGTCATGGTGGACACGCCAGGTCTCATCAGTGCGGGCGCGTCGCACGGCAGCGGCGACGATCGACGGCGGCCTGGCGATCGGCCGAGCCGGAACTCCCACGAGCGAGCGCACGCGCAGGCCGCCCGCGAGGCCGAAAACTTGGTGCTCACCAAAATGAAGAGCCCAGAGTACATTATCCTGTGCATTGAAGACACCACTGACTGGAAGCACGCCACGACGCGGTCGCTGGTGGAGCTAGCGGACCCGAACTTGAGCCGCACCGTGCTGGTCTCCACCAAGCTCGACACCAAGCTCGGCCAGTTCACCGAAGCCGAAGACATCGACGATTTCGTGGCAGGCCCCATCTTGCGCAAGCTGCACCCCCACTTGAGCGGCGGGCCCTTCCACACCTCAGTCCCTTGCGGCCGCGTCGGGCCGAAGTCCACGGATGCCTTCAACAGCAACGAGGCGTACATCCAGGGCTTGCGCCGTCGCGAACGTGAAGACTTGAACATCCTGTCCTCCATGGCTGGCCCACAAGCAGCTGCGAACCTCGCACCGCTCGTGGGGGTGCGGCGGCTGCGGCGGTTCTTGGAGCAGCGGGTCGAGAAATGCTACCGCGCGAACGTGGCGACCATCGTGCCTGTGCTGCAACAGGCGCTGCGCAAGACGGAAGAAGCTCAAACGCGCGCGCACGCTGAGCTCAAAGCACTCTCCACCGACTCCCTCAAGCAGGCCGCCAACCAGTACCGCGAGCACTTTTCCAAAGCCGTCGCGGACTGCATCCAAGGTACCATCGCGGCGCCTCCGGACTACTTCGGTGAGACACTGGAGGAAGAGCAGATGGGCGGCGGTTCGTTCCACAACCCAGCCAGCCACGGCTCTACTGACGACGAAGGAGTGGGCGACAACGTTTGGAGCGAGCTAGTCACTGGCCAAGTCAGTCACGCCAAGAGCAAGCTCTACGGTGGCTCCCAATACCACCGCGCGTTGCGCGAATTTTCAGCGGCAGTGGAGCACATGACCCTGCCGGAGGTGACCGAGGACGAGATTGCGAACGCTGCCGGTCTGAACGACGTTCACGACGGCACCAACTACATGCGCGCAGCCTGCGTGATTGCGGTCACCAAGGCTCAGACTTCCTTCGAGCCGCTGGTGGAAGCGCTCCAAGTGCGCGCTCGGCACGTGATGCGCCGGCTGTTTCCCATCGTCGACCACATCCTCGAGTCCAAGGGCATCACGGTGGGTGGGGTAGACGGCGGCGGTGCTGTGGAAGTGGACAGCGCACGCGCTTCGGCCCAGCACGCTGCCTTCACCGACGCTGTGCACCAAATCTTCAACGATTTCGTGGAGTCGGCGCTGGCCGAATGCTTGACCCGTTGCGAAGATGACCTCCGCGGCATGACCCGGTTCGTGACTTGGGACTTGCACGAGCGCGGCAATTTGGCGGTGCAGGACTCTTTGCCTTCCAAGGAGATGGTCAACATTTACGCGCTCACCATGGACAACAAGAAAAGCGGCAACAAGAAGAGGCGCGGTGGCCCAGACGAGCGCGTGATGGAAGAATGGGCTTCAGCCAATGGCGAAGACGTGGTGTCGTACGGTTACGACAGAGACGAGGCGGTGGCGGCCAAACACAACGGGCGCATGGTGGTCGGAACGAGCCGCGCGGCCTCCGACAACAACGACAACATGGACGTGATGAACTTGATGGAGCAAGTCGCCTGCATGCGGGACGGCGACCGCACCAACCGAGTGGTGAGCGCTCTCGTGCAGCACATCGTTCGAGCGTGGCGCATGTCGTTTGCGCAGAACGTGGCCATGAAGTTCAACTGCTTTTTCCTGCTCCCCTTCCTCGAAGAATTCCCGTTCTACTTGCGCCAAAACTTGGACAAGCTTTATGCCGGTGAATTGAACCACATGTTTGACCTGTCGGATGCGAAAGCCGCTCTGGAGCGGCGCCTCAGTGACCTTGACGCAGAAGCCGCGGCCAACCGCAAATTGCAGACCAAGTTCGAGGAAATCAACCAGCAGCTGGGGCAAGCCAAACATCTTTACGCGACGGACGCAGAAGAAGAGCCTTTACCCGATGACGCCCCTTTACCTGGTGTATCCGCTGATGTGTCAGCAGACGTTAGACAACGAGATAGCAGTGTTTCGGAGTCGGAGACCGCTGTCCCGATCTCGGACGAGTACTACGCGGACTCCGATTTCGGGGAAGAAGAAGATGAGGACGCGCCGTTTGGCGACTGGCAGTCAGCTGACGCGGAAGAAGATAGCGAAGGAGAAGCTGAGGAGTGGTGGAACGACGAAGAAGAAGACTGAGTTATCGCGCGATGCAAGAGGAAACAAGAGAAAGAAAATTTAGGAGAGAAATACCAAAAAAAGAAAGAGCTGTGTGAACGGTTGAGTGCGAGTGAGCGACGTGCACTTCCCAAATTCAAATGGGGAGCCGCGTGTGTGTCTCATGGGCGCCTCGCGAGATGAGAGAGAAAAGGGAAGTAAAGAAAGGTATTGGACTGGTATCAGTGGCGCGCGATTGGCATGTTTAGCACGCAAACCTTGTCGAATACCTCGATTCGATTCGCTGAGTAATTTTATGATGGGAGAACTTAAAATTAAAATTTTAAACCTGGGACAAATTTAAGAAAAAGTCGTCGATAGTCAATAGTCCATCAGATTATTGTCCATTTAAAATTTAAGTCATTGGCCATTCCTCATAATTCTGAATTAGTTGAAGTAACCAAGAAAAAGAAAACCCACGAGGCTGCTGGGTTCTCCTTGCGGCGCAATTAGCAATTACCGGATCTTCCGCTGAGTTGAGGTTTGAGATGGGTAAAAACCCGGAAAACCCGCGGTTTTCTTGGTTACTGGTTAGTTCGCTGAATAAAGAACATAAAATGGGAAGTTACGGTTGATCCTAGAATGTGGCCCTGGTGTTGACATCATCGATCATCGAAAACGGGTTTATGACTACTAATCGAGATGTGCGTTCAGGGCGAAGTGGCCCATGAGTGGTACACTTGGCGCATGTCCATTCGCTGATTCGGGCGCTAATACGCGGCTGCGAGTGCTTTCGGCACCGCCTTCTCACTTACAAGTCATCCCATTCGAGGCCAGCGGCTTCCAACTTCAAAAACTTGGACTGGAGCCGCGCGTGCCTCTTGGAAAGAGGTTTGTCTCGTCGCACGCTGGGTTCGACCACAGGCTCATCTGGCACGTCAAAAGTGTCGTTTTCGTCGTCTTCGTCGTCGACCTCTTCTCCACTTCCTGCCTCAGCCAACTCCTCTTCATCTTCATCTTCCTCGTCGTCGTCGTCGTCGTCTCCGCCTTCCGTGTTCGCGGCTGCCGGCATCAAAGCAGGCGCATTCGGCTCTGCGGTGCTCTGCGCTTCCGCCATGGCCTTCTCGAATGCGCCCCCGTCCCCTGCCGCCACCCCACTGGCTTCCAGGTTCTTCTCCAGCTTGCCCAAGTAGGCGCTGTCGTCGTCGGGGGGTGCGACGAAGAATGGGAGCTTCCCCCGCTGCCAGTCGTTGATCATGCACACTGCTACTGCAAAGAAGTCCGGGTCCCCGCCGGGTCGGAGCCGGCCGTTGCGCCGCGCCAGCTGAGTCATGAAGTCCTCTGCGCTGCGCCACCCGGCGATGCCGTAAGTGCGCGTTAAGTGCTCCGGTTTGCAGCGCTCGAGAATAGCGGGAATGAAGTCGGTGGGGTCTGGCAACCTCTCCGCGCGCACGATCCCCTTGAGGACCGTGTCGGTCTCCGAGTCACCCGTGTCGTACACGATGCCCGGGCAATCCACCAAGGATATGCGCTTCATCAAACTCACGTACTGCCAGATCTTCGTTTCCCCCGGTACCGGTGCTACTTTTGCGGATTTTTTGGCCGTTAAGGTGTTGATGATGGACGATTTGCCAACGTTGGGGTACCCTACGATCCCCACCGAAATGGCCTTCTTGTCGCTGTGCAGCTTGCTGAATTGCCGCAACAAATTAATGAGGGCGCCTTTCCCGAAAGGAGTGCCGAGGGTAGCATGAAAAGCCAGAGTGGGCGTGGTTTGAGACAGGAGAGTGACCCATTTCTTGGTGACCCAGGTCGGCACCAAATCGCACTTGTTCACCACATACACCAAATTCTTGTGCGAGGCGTGCTTTTTGAGGTAGGTCTCAAGGTGCACGCAGCGCGTTCCCGGAATGTTCCGCGCGTCCAAAATCATGAGTACCACATCGGAGCAATCGATCACCTATAGGAATAGGGGCCACATTATACAAAACGAGCATGAGAGAAGTGAAATTGACTGCAAGCCCACAATGAGACAGATAGCATGTTATGATTGAACACAAGAACATTAAAAAAAGAAATTGTGCAGGCACTAGTAATCATGCCATTATCACCAACACACATTATCTACTAACCTTGTACAGCTCGGACCAAATGCGCTTCGATTGGCCTTTCGAGAACAAATCGTGCTTCCGCTCGGCTACCAACGATTCCTGCTCGCGCATCACGCTCTTGTCGTTGTCTTCGTCGTAGTTCTCTACTTTGCTGGCCGCTTTCGCCGTGAGCCCTTCCAATGAGCCAGCCACAATTTTGGGCCTCTTGCGTTGCCGTTTGCCGTCGAATGCTTCGGCAAAACTTTCGACTTCCAAGAGGTGAGCCCGCCCTCCATCAGCGCCAGCTTTCGCCGACTCCACCAACAAGCCCATCGGCAATTTCTTGCGGCGCAAAATCACCGAGTAAGGGTCTGCGGCTTTCACTTTCATTTCTTCGCGGAACTTGTCGAGCTCTGCGGCTCCAACCACCCGCGTGTTGCCGAACCATCGGCGGTCAGGTGCGATCCGCCCTGTGCTCGCGTCAATCTCTTTGCCGCCCGCCCGAGTGGCCATCACGTACTGCCCGCCCACTAGCTCACCGCGCTTGTTATGCACCGTCTTGGTGTTGTACAAGTTGAGCATTTTGATCTGGCTCTTGGTTCTAGCTTCCCCTCCGTTGACCTAGTCATGCACGAGAAGGTTGCCCAATTGTACGCATGTGATACAAAGGAATAATGAGATTTGGAGCGTGCTAAGTATGAATGTTATGCTTGCACATGCGTAATACACAATAGCATCTCTTCGAAATATGTTGTCCCAGTTAAAATGGTTCCCGAAGAGGTCTCTGCTCGTTTCTGCCGTACCTTCGCATTACTGATTTTCCGATCCGGGTTCGTGGAGGCATTGCTCACTCCCAGGGCCGTCTTCTTGAACTTAGGCGCGCTAGGCTTAGCGCCTCCGCGCCCTGCAATCTTGACCGCGCCAGTCACATGCTTCGGCATCTTCGCTTCCTTTCAGCCCGCACAAAAAGTGATGTGCGTGCTTCTTATCTTTACTGCGCTACACTGAAGTCAAGTTCTGTTCAGAGAATTCAGCGATTTGACCAGCGAATACAGGGGGATATGAGTAAAATAGATCAACGTAGTTTGATGTTTAGTACCGGCATCTCAAAACTGCTCTCACTGAAAAATGTCTGTGTGTCTGTGTGCCACATCACATTTTTATCTGGGTACATATGTTCTGACACCTTACGTATGTTCTGACACGTTGTCACGTCACTGACATCAACCATGTTCTGACACCTTGTCACGTCACTTAAATTAACTACGTTGATCGTGGCGTGGCGTCGCGCACGCCGCTGCAGTTAAGACTCGACTTGACCTCAAAGTTTGCTCAAAGCACAGCACAACGCACAGCGCTACAAGGCTACAACGCAACCGACATCGACATCGGACCTCTATTCATCATTCCCTCCACATTTACCAGACTGCAAGGCATGATACACAATTTCATTGAATTAATTATGTCTTATACATCCGGAACTCTTACCTCTTAGGGTTCCGTTCAAGTTTACAGTTTACAATTGCGGTTTCTCGGGCGAAATATGCAACTGCGTCAACTGTCAACTGCGGCCCTTCAACACCAAATTAGTCCTAATCACAACTCATGATCCAGAACTAATTTGTAAAATCAAATCGGGATTTAGTAATATCAGCAGGAGAGAAATAAAAAAAAGGCGATATCAATCACCCACGGAAACCCTACTTTTTGTCGCTGCTGGTGCCTGCTGCCTGCTTATTTCGCCTTGCTCTTTTTCCTGGTTGCAGCCACCATGGGGCCTACAATATCAGTAAATATTGTCATCATCTCTTCGTCTTCAAGTTCAAAGGCGCCGCCCTGGTTTTAACGATAATAATGCACGGCACAAAACACACGAAAGAACAAAACGCACATATCAGAAAGCATCACTGAAGGAGGAGAGAGTTTAGCTGCATGTATGCTGCCACCCCGAAAGGCTTCTTGGCGGGATTTGCTTGCTTCCTCGTTGAGAAGTGGAAAGTACGTTGGCAACACACACACAAACAGAGGTGCAACAAAGCATCGCGCATGTTTGCTTACCGCTTTGTTGACGAGTTGAATGGCTCCAATGACGGTGGACCCGTCTTTGTCCTTCAAGGGCACGCATAGGATGGTGTTGGTGGTGTAGCCGGTCTTTCGGTCGACGTCCTGGTTGAATCGAGCGTCCGAGTACGCGTCGGGGATGTTCAAGATTTCGCCTAGTTTGCACACCTAGGGGTGGGGTTTATTCACACGAAAAACAAAGAATGATAAGAAGAACAACATCACTACCAGCAATTTTGTGCGAGTGTGAGCATCAGTTGCTAAGAACGGAGAAAAAGAAGAAGAAAAGGAACAGCTTCTGTGACCACCAAGGAGATGAAATTTCGCCAGTATCTGCCACCCACACACACAAATACTTCCACATATTATTCGAGGGTTGTACCGTGGTCGCAATCCCAGGCTGATCTAATTCGATCTTCACGGTTGTGTCGCCTTGCTGAGAGGTGATCGCAGTGCCTTTTTCGTCTAATAGGAATACCGTGCACCTACACAAACATAGCACATGTGTGTATTGCGCGGGATCTTACAGAGAAGGAGCACTCTCATACAATCCTCTTCACATAGATCGATGGTAATTGCTACGGATTGGCCCATACAAGTAGTGTGTGCATCTAAGAAGAAATGGCACAATGAACGAACGAACAAACAAACAAACAAGCAAACAAAACGAACAAAACAGACGCACCGGTCTGCGTTGAGAATGGCGGGGGCTTTCGCCTGAATGGTAAACACCAAGTTGTTCACCGCCGTGCCACCGCCACTTCCCCCACCCTGTACTACCCTCACCAGGTCGGTGAGGTGCCTCAGCTTGCGCTGCGCGTCGATCTGGGCTTTGTGGGCTTGGGCGTTGCGCAGACACACGCCGGCTTGCTTGGTGAGGATGCCGCACACCTCTTCATCCACCAAAGTGAACGGGCCATCGGATTTGTTGATGATTTGCAACACCCCTAACACGTCGCCGCTCCCTGCGAAAGATGAACACATACACACACCCGTAAGGCATGATATCATGAGGCAAGGTACAGAGGAGCCCAAGGAAGCTCAATCTCCCCTAAACAACACAAAATAATGAGATTGAAGAGACAAAAAGATTTAAACAGGTGGCACTTCTCACCGTCTTTGATAGCAGTGCAGAGCATGTTGTTGGTTTTGTAGCCGGTTTTCTTGTCGAAACTTGGGTCGAAACGACTGTGGTCGAAGAAAGGCGAAGAAGAGAAGACAAATGTGGATAAGAGGAACGAAAAGAAGTGCATAGATGAATAAATCGAAAGAAGACAAAAAGTGGGAGCAAAACGAGAAGTAAAGAGCTGTCTTCATACCTGTCCTCGTAACAGTCTGGGATGTTGATGTTGGAGCCAGTGTCCGCCACCGTCCCCGCAATCCCCACTCCAACAGGCACGGTGACTTCCTTGCCGCCCTCGGCCATCACCAGGCTGAGCTGGGTCTTGTCGTTGTTCATGAGGAAGATGGTGGCGCGGTCAGCCCCCAAAATGCTGCAGGCTTCCTGGGCATTCCATAGTAGTCATTGCATATAAGAAAAGAACATTTGTGTGCGAAAAAACAGAAGGGTGTTTCTTCTCAAGAAAAGAATCGGGATGACGATAAAGGTCGTGCTCCTGCAAGAAAAAGCTCACTCTTTAGAATATTCAATAATCATGATACAGCACCTGCACGATCGTGTTGGACGCATCGAAAGGTTCGAGGGAGTCGGCTATCGTGTTGCTTGCGTGCACTAGCCTTTCCATCACTGCCAGACGTGAGACCGCTGCAGCTGAATTGCTCACCATCCCACCACTCCCACCTACCGCCTAATCACCCGATGGTTCCAAAATCAAGTACAAAAGGTGTGAGCGAATCATGAGAAAAATCCTAGGCGAATATGGCAACGACAGAACTTTCGAAACCACAACTAAGGTAGGATCTTTCCCGAATGCAACCAATGTGAGGAGGCATGACGAAGAGTACACTCTTCTCCCTGCATACCTTGCCATGAATGACACCGTGCTCGTCCGCCAGGTTCGCAGCTTCTGCGTAGCAGCCGCGCACGTACTCTGTGGGCTGTTCTGGCGCGAAGGGCTGCCAGGAGAAAAAACAAGGAGAGAAGAATAAAAGAGAGAAATGTAACAAAACAGTGCTTAGTAAACAAATGAACCGTTGAAACACTAACAACTACGCGGTCATGTTATCATGACAACAAGTCTTAGGAGAACCTGGCCGCCGCGAGCATCCACTTTGGCCTCAAGAATGTTCCTGACGAAGCTTACTGGATCGTCTGGTCGATGCAAGACAGCCTCTGCGGTCACCCACTCGATAATCGACTTGAAATTCGTTCGCGCTAGATATTCGGAGGCCTCCTCCGGTGTCGACATATTAAGTTCAAACGGGACTACCAATGCCTTACGATTTATATTTCAGAATTTGGCGGTCTTATTGGTAATGGTTCAAATCTCTAGAAAAGAGAGGAGCCCGACGGAATGCAGCTTTTAAGAGCGCCTCTAGCTAGCTCGAGTGGGTGCTCTCGTTAACTGTTTGTTTCGCGCCTGTCGAGAAGCCGTGTAGCTACAGGGGAGCAGTTTTATCGTTTTACAGTGAAGAAAGTTCAACACTTGAAGTGCTAGAATATCCTCGATCGCTCAAAATACCTCCATCACATAATCATAGAGCACTTGACCCTTGAGCCCAGTTGTTCCCATTTTATACGCCCGTGAAGCCAGCAATAGACAGACGCCTAAAGGTTCAGCCGTCTCGGCACTTTATGGAGAGAAGAAGCCGCCTGTGCTAAGCAGTCGATTCTCGCCTCGAACGCTTTTGCCACAGCGGTTGAATCCAAGCGCCTCGTTAAAGACATAACCAGACATCTCTATTACTACTTGATATACACAAACCCGCCCATATTACTCAGAATATTCTACGTGAACCATGCCAAACGAAAGTGATAAGACTGCAGCCGCTGGAGGAAACTCTGCGAAGCCCGAAAACAAACTCAAGGCCACTGCTAAACCACTCAACCCAGTTGCCAACGAGTGGAAGCCTCCTGCTGCCGCCCAGCCTAATGCCGCCGCCGCAGCTGCCACCAAGCCTGCCGCCGCAGCTGCCTCTCGCCTGGACCCTAAAGCCGCCACCGCGCCCGAGTTTAAACCTTCTTGGGTTTCAGCTAAGCCTGCCGCAAGCACAGGCAACAGCAGCGCTGCACCACCAGCGGCTGAGGCAGCCAAGACTGCTGCTGCCCCTGCCCCTGCCACAACTACAACTGGACCTGGCCCCAAACCCGTGAACGCGCCTAAGAACCCTGTGTGGCCTAAAAAGGCTGCTGCTGCTGCTGCGTCCAAAAGCGAGGGAGAAGGTGACGAGGAGGAGGAAGAGAGCGGCTTCGTTATTTCATTCGGCGACGAGGGAGGCGAGGCAGAGGCCGACGCGCCTTCGAAACCAGCCGCTGCCAATGGCCACGCTAGCGCTGGCGCACCTGCTGCATCTTCATCGACTGCTCCGCCAGCCGCGAAGACCCCTGAAACCGCAGCAGCACCCACCCCTGCGCCAGCTCCTGCTCCTACACCAGCAGCAACAGCTGCGCCCATGTCCTTTGCACAGAAAGCAGCATTAGCTGCTTCCCGACCGACCCCAGAGAAGCCCCGCCCCGCTGCGCCGCCGCCACAGAGCAAAGAAGCCGCGACGAACGGAGGCAAGGGCGGCAAGGGCGGGAAGAAGGACGAGAAAAGGAACCGCAAGGACGACAAAAACAAACCGGCGGCATCCTCCACTCGCGCTCCACCAGCAGCTGCGCCTACCCCCGCTGCCAAGGCACCAGCAGCCGCACCGGTGCCAGCAGCAGCGGCACCAACACCAGCAGCAGCAGCAGACCCTAAAACGGATGTCTCGAAGACCCCAGCGCCTTTCTCGTTTGCCTCGGTAGTTTCGAAGAAACCTTCAGGTAACGAGGCCAAGGTGCCAGCAGCGGCAGCTGCTGCTGCTTCGTCAAAAGTGCCAGCAGCAGCGCCCGCAGCTACGCCTGCCGCAGCGGCGAAGGCACCGGCAACAGCGCCAGCGGTAGTAAAGGCAGCAGCACCCGTACCAGTACCAACACCAGTACCAACACCAGTACCAGCACCAGTACCAGCATCAGCGCCCGTACCAGTACCAGCGGCGAAGCCTATTCCGGTGGTAGTGAAGGACATTCCAGTCGCGGTAAAGCCTCCTACTGCTGCTGCCGAACCAGCAGCAGCTGCCACCAAAGAGGAATCGGCGCCAGCACCAGCTACGGATGGTGCCTCCTCAGCGCCCAAGCCCTCCACTTTAGCGGAGAAAGTCGCAGAATCAGTGGACAAGGCACCCGAGAACGCAGCAGCAGCTAGCGGCAGCGGCGGCGGCGATTGGAAGACAGGAAGGAGCTTGAGACCTGGCGGGGGCGGGGGCGGCGGCGGCGCTCTACCTGGCTCCGTGGGCCTGGGCGAAGGCAAATGGGCGCGCGGAGGCACCGTGCCCGCCAAAGCACCGGAGACCGAGACCAGCAAGGGCAGCAGCGGTGGTGGCCCTGCGAGCGGGCCGCCAGTGCCGGTGAGCAGCGGTCGCTTCAGCAAGCCCATCGAGAACGGGAGCGCTGCCATTGAGCCCAGCGCGGACCCTTCCCTGGCGTGGGCCGCCGTTGAAGGCGCGAAGCGGTTTGCGGTGTCGAACTTGCTCGCCATGCGCGATGGCGAGTCATGCACCCGAGTACCCGACGCCTTTTCGTTGGCCGAGCCCATCATGCACACTTACGAGCAGAAAGCGAACGAGCGCGAGTTTGAAGAGAGCATGCGCGCGAGCGAGTTAGCTCGCAGCGGCAGCAGCGGCAGCGGTGGCCGCAGCAGTGACCGCGGCCCGATGCGCCCGAAAGCGCCCCCGAAGGAGTACAAAAAGCCGGGGTGGGCGGCGGGGGTGATCGAGGGCGAAGATGCCGAAGTGATGCGCAACGCGAGAAGTTTGTTGAACAAGCTCACCCTCGAGAAGTTCGACCGCTTGTCGAACGAGTTCGTGAACTTGCCCTTCACCTCGCCGGCCATGCTCGAGGCGGCCGTGGATCTGGTGCTGGACAAAGCCCAGATGGAGCAGCATTTCGGGGCCATGTACGCGGATCTGTGCTTGAAAATGGCCAAGGTGCCGTACGCGACGCTAGGCGATGACGATCCAAACAAACCCAAAGTGTTCAAAAAAACCCTGCTGCAAAAGGCGCAGGTGAGCGACGAAGGGTTCATACTAATCTATACGCTTCTTGCACAGTTTTTCTCATCTTTGCTTTTGTTTTTCCTTTTCTTTTGCGGCTCCTTCACTTCTTAACCACGTGCCTCTTTTCGTGCTTCTCTGCTCTACAATTCTCCTCCATTTTGGTGGTTGTTTCGCAGGAGTTTTTCGAGACGGACCAAAAGACGGTGCTCGAGAGGTGCAACGAGCTGCCCGAAGACGACCGCCCCATGGCCATTCTAATGGCTCGCAAGCGCTACGTCGGACACATGAAGTTCGTGGGGCAATTGTTCCGCGTCTCGCTGCTGTCGGACAAAATCATTCACTACGCCTTAGGCCAGCTGTTCGGTGACACGAACGAAACCGACGGCGTCGACGAAGATTCGGTGCAGTGCTTGTGCACTTTGATGACCACCATCGGCTACCAGCTTGAGACCGCCGCCGCGAAGAAAGCCGAGCACGGGAAGCTCATGAAGTCGCACTTGAAGGCCATCAAGGCCCTGAGCGAGAACAAGGCCGTCAGCAGCCGGATCCGGTTCATGTGCAAGGACTTGCTGGAGATGCGGGACCATGGGTGGAACGCGCGGCGCGAGGAAGAGAAGGCCAAGACCATCGCGCAGATTCACAAGGACATTGAGCTTGAGGAGCGCGCCAAGGAAGGCGGCCAGCAGATGAGCGGCAGAAGCGGCGGCGGTGCTGGTGGAGGTGGTGGTGGTGGCGGAGGTGCACGCACTGTCCCTGTGAACCGTAGTGGCACCGGGGGCGGCAACAGCAGCTCGTCAAAGCAGGCTGCCACCACCGATGACGACGGTTGGGCTACTGTCCGGAAGCCAGCGCCAGTGGGGCGCATGCCAGCTGCTGCGGCTGCCGCAGCGCCGTCTTCCTCCTCTGCGGGTGGTGGCAAAGCGGCGGGCGGGTTCGCGGCGTTCAATGCGCTGGAGCAAAAGGCCAAGGAGGAAAAGAAGGAAAAGAAGCGCGAAAAAGAGGCCAAAGAAGCCAAGAAGCAGGCGAAGGAGGCTAAGGCCGAAAGCAAAGCAGCCAAAGCCGCGGCTGCCGCTGCTGATGCTGCGTCTGCGGGGTGCACTTTATCGGCCGAGTCCTTTGCCAAACAGGCCAAGTCAGAAGTGGAGCAGTTTCTGGCGTCGGGAGACGCGCAAGAAGTCAGCGAAGCCTTCAAGGAGTGGGGTCTTCCTGTGCCCGCAGACACTCATGCTGGCCCTTTCGTGCACCAACTGATGGACTTGCTGTGCTCCAAGTACAAGGACAAGGAAATCGCCGCCACCGCCACCCTGTTGATAAGCCTCGTCAACGACGATCTGCTCCCGAAGGAAGGCGTGGCCGCAGGCCTCTCCAAGTTCTGCGAAAACCTTGAGGACTACGTGGTGGATGCGCCCAAAGCGCAGCAGTGGATGGCTGACGTCATCAGCACCTTATGCGTGGCCAAGGTGCTGGACCTGGCGTGGCTGGCGTCCTGTGGGGGGCTCATGGCTGAAGGCTGGAAGCTCGAAGAGTTCTTCGGGTTCAGCACCAAGTTTGCCGTGGAAGTCCTCGGCGCGATTGCCAAGAAGAGCGACACTGCCACTGCCAAAGGCCTCTCTGAGGTGCTGGACCTCCGCACCAAGGCTGAGGACGCAGCCGCGCTGGACGCTCTCTTGACGGAAGCTGGCGTGGAGCTCGCTTAAAAGAAGCAACGAAAAAGGGGCAGCAAAAGGAGTATTATCCGTGTGCGCTGCTGCGAAAAGCGATGTCCAGTATCGCGAAGTGGCAGTGGAAAAATGGCCGCTCTTGTGACGGTCACTGTTTTGCGCTTTTGAGCCCAGCATCGGTGGCGAATGAGAGGAGAAAATATACAGAGGAAGAGACCACAAGAGAAAAACCTGGTTGCAAGAGAGAGAGGGAACTTGGAACTCGATGTAGGAAATCGAACAGCAGAAGCAGAAGCGCGCGAGCACTAAGAATGTGTTGCTGCATGCGCACTAGCACACTAACAAACCATGGATTCTTTGCTAGCTAATCCAGCACAGCTATAAGTCCAGTTCCACACCAACATCAAATCAAAGCGAAGAAGATTATATAATTCAGAATTCATGCAAGTCGCCATCGCCATCGGTAGTGCTCGAAACTCCTAACCCCAACCCCCCCTCTTCCCCGTCGGTAGTTCACCTGGGATTCATGTCAAGTATTTCGATGCATTATATTGTATATTGTACATCCAAATTATTTATCGCTATGCTTCTTACCTGGCCCTTCGGCCCTTGGCCCTTGGCGTTGGCGTCGATTCTGATGAGTGAAGCATAACTCCTAGTCCAGTCTAGTCCAAGTCCAGTCTAGTCTAGTCCAGTCTATTTAATACGCCCCAAATACAAAGAGATTATGAAGAAGATAGGCATGGAATCGCAAGTGGGCTTTCGGTGGGATCGGGGAACAATTGATGGTTTGTTTACTACTTATCTTGGGCTTTCTAAGCGAAAGGAAGATGGACATGAAACATGGGCTTTGTTAATTGATCTTGTGAAAGCTTTCGACTCGGTTCC
>Ga0307979_1001250_pt1 | contig 18029 bp, 19 predicted proteins | sample OrgLakmetage1058_FD_201833 | JGI IMG/M metagenome (GOLD analysis project Ga0307979, IMG submission 201833) | Saline water microbial communities from Organic Lake, Antarctica - #1058 | ecosystem: Environmental > Aquatic > Non-marine Saline and Alkaline > Saline | place: Antarctica: Organic Lake...
ATCCACTCATCAAAATCCTTCGAAATGCCCTTACTTTTGAGCGCGTTCTCCAACGTCCTGCCCCAAGTCATCTGTGGACAACCAATCGGTCGAGAATGCAATACCCAGCCAGTCAGTAATTGCCGTGGCGCCTGGCTCATGGGCATGCGTGCGGCGTGGCCAGCCCAACGAAGGATACGATTATGAAAGTAACTGCTCTAGTGAGGTATTATTCAAGTGATTAGATTAGATTATACTCCCCAAATGCAAAGAAACTACAAATAGCAAAAAGCTGCGCATTGATGAATCCTCCAGAACAAGCCGTTATGGGCTGAGTGTCCTTTTGCTCGGAGGGGGGCTTATGTTTCAAGTACGCCCGCCTCCTGCACTCCGACCTATCCTCCTCTATGGCACGCCATTCCTTGAAGTTAACCGGGATCCCTTCTGAAATCTTACATCTTAGGAACAAATTCACTTAATGATCTTGCCACATAAATCAAAATTTATGGTTACTGCACTAGTCTAGTCTAGTCTAGTTAATACTCTCCCAAAACAAGGAAAGGCAAGTACACAGCAGTCACAGAGGCATATAAAGAATACACTTGAGCTGCACATGCGCTAGCAAATTCGCTCCAGAAGGCCAATTAAGGCTCCAACTGGCGCCTCTCCTCCGAACAAGTCGGCGGGACTGAGTGCGTGCGTGTGTCACGTCCCAGGTCCACGAGGCAATTCTCTGGGCTATTTTTGAGACAGGCCCCGAAGGGCCGGAATTAGAAGACTAACAGGTAGAGACTATTTTTGCCCCAGCTGGGCATCGTCTCAATGTTTTTCTCAGGCGTCGGGCGCCAGCCGATCTCAGCCTCGCATGTCCTCTTTCTTGCTATAGTACTACATCACTGGCATTAAACTGCCGAAACTGATCTCCCAAGTAAGGGGAAGTTACAGAGGTTGAAGTCACAACTGCTGTGCACTTCCCTTTCCTTTCATAACCTTTAACTTCCCCTTACAGGGGAGATCAGTTTCTACATAAACTGTGTCCCATGGTAAGATCAGTCCATGAATATGTTGCTGAGATTACTGAGATCTCACTATGATACTGAAATTTCAGATCCGTCAAAGCAGCCTCTAATACAAATACATATCTGCAAAATAACACGAAAAAACGAAAATCTGGGGCCTGACAGCCCACCGCGGATGGGCACGCCTCCTACTCGACCGCCGGTGCCTGGTGAGCACCCGCAACACACCCCGCGGCTACTCCAACCGCAGCAGCTGTCGCAGCGAACATGACGAGGAAACTGCATATGCCAGCTACATGAACCCCGAATCTGGCTTCCGAGCCGGGCCAGGGGATTCCTATGATGCCGCCTAAATGGCACCTTCCCCTGTTTAGCTACTAACGACAATCCTCCCCTCGGGGGAAGCGCGAAAAACGAAAATCTCATTTTCTGCAGCCACCTCACCACAACTCATCTACTTTTTTCTTTTTTACTCACTACAGATCTGTAGTAGCAGCAAGGTCGAACTTGGTCTATCCATAGAGACCTCGCTAGCTAGGAATCTGCACACTCTTTGAGACTGGGTATAAGTTTAATCTTTATCCCAATGTTCACTGCCCGGCAGCGCACCGAGGCTGAGTTAGCTGTCGGTGCTCATGTGGCAACCGAAGTGGCAGCGGTCTTGGACGAGATGCTAGTAGATCTCGAAGTTTGGGACAGCGAAAACCAATGGCGACAGCATCAGCGGCAGCTTGCAGCGCAAGCAGTAGAAATGGAGTTGTTGCATTCAAAAGTGGTGCGTTTTTGCAGCGGTAGCAAAGCTGCTATGTTATGCACCGATGAGTTATTTTGATAGTGACGAATTCAATGCTTCTACTTGATGAATATTTCTGTGATGCTTGTGCTTTTGTAAGAGCCGTCAAAGGCATCGTATAGCCTAGAAATTATGCTTCTTTGCGTGCCCCTTAATTTCGATGCACACAATCTATTATTTTCAAACTCTTGTGCTACACTGTGCCCGGAGGTGCCTATCGTACATTCCGGTGGCGTCATTCATTCCATGTGCTTGGTTCGTTCACTTTTCTTTTTTAGGCGGAACTAGAATCGCAGCAAGCTGAAGCTGAAGCGGAGACTCGCTCGAGGGGTAAAACGGCGGCAGCACTCAAGGAGAGCTTGTGCAGTGAGTTGTGGACCTTGAGCAAGACTCTCAAGTCGACGCATGCGTTGGAAAGGAAGCTAGAAAGAGCCGAGGATGCGCTGGCGAAGGTAAAAAGAACCTTGTCAAACTCGAGCATAAAAGAGTTGAAGGAGAAAACGAGTTGTTAAAGTCAACGCAGCGCGCACTCTAGAATACGTGTTGGTCCTTCATAAGTATTTTTCCAATCCTAAGTCTGACCGTAAGTACCCCTAGCCCTTTTTACAACAACAAGCCGTCAGTGACGACCTTGCCTCTTTCTCATCAAGGTGCCCAAACTGGAGCGCGACTTGGAGAACGCGTTGCGGGCTGCTGCCCAAGCTCAGGCGCAAGCGCAAGCTGCTGCAGCGGCTCAAGCATTCGACAACGTTGGCGCGAACTCAACTCTTATCGCTGACGGTGACACTGCTAATAGCAGCACCAACAGCAGCCGTGGTAACAGTGGCACTAACAGTGGCAATTACCCGCCATCGAACGCGCCGCGCATCACTGACCCACCCAAGGAGCTCGTGCAGTGGCTGCGGCGCGCGCTGGGTGGCAAAAAGCACCGCAAAGTGGCGGCGTCCTATGCGCTCAACTTGTGCCAATCACTGGGCGCCAACCCGAACCTGCCGGTGGAGGCGGTGGTGCGTAACTCTAGAGGGCCTCTGCGTTGCTACTTTTTTACTTGCGAATGCGTCTATATGTTTTGAACCAGCCAGCACATTAACGCACTATAACTATACCACCATCTCACCAGTTATCTCCGTAATTTAACGCCAAATTTTGGCAGACGCATGTTATTTTTGACGCTTGCTATCTCTGTGCGACTGCCTGTGTTGTAAGGTTCGGCTCAACTTAACGGATTTGCGGCAGCGTGGGGGCATGACGGGCAGCCACGCCCTGTTGGTGTCGGCCATGCCCCCTGTGGGGGCGCCGCTCTTTGCGTTTGCCGCGCCCTTCATGTGCCTCGAGGACAAGGTGAGAAGTGATGTGCACAAGGTGGTGGTGGTGGTGGGAAAAGCGGTGTGATATGGCGGCACTGATAGATAATACCAACACGTACCACCTACCACACCACTACTAAATTCTCATCATAACCCCAACAAATCTATGGTACTAGTATATTGTATTATATGTGGTATCATTTACCATATCCGCCATCTCACGGTGGTAAGCCTTGGGAGACCTGTTGAAGTGGAGCATCGAGAGGCATTGCTTTTCAACGTAGTGTCTCGCGCTACTTCCCTCTCCATCTTCGCCTTACTTCATTCCTTCGTACCTGTGCATACGCGCGCTTACTGTGTTTTGTACGAAAACTGTGTGTATAGTGTTGGTGGGGCGTTATGCGAACACATTCCTGTGGTGCGTGCATGTGTGTGACGACAGGTGCTTCTCAAGACCTTTTCTTACTTGCAAGCTTGGAGCGTGCTCGCCACCGCCCAAGTGTGCCGTCCTTTCTTCACCCGGGTCGACGCCCTCTTTGGGATGGGGTCCACCCTCAACGATTCCGCTGCGCCGCTGCTCCTGTCATCACCCCCCAACGACCAACTGCCCCCTCCGCCGCCCTACCCTGGCGGTGCAGCAGGAGCAGGAGCAGGAGCACCTCTCTCGAATAGCCGCAGCAGCAGCAATAGCCTGCTAAGCAGCAGCTCGAGTGCGGGCAGCATTGGCAGCAGTGTCCCCCCACCCGACTTCGCCGCAGTGGTGTCCAAAGCGCAGGCGGCCGTGTCCGCCGCCTCCGCCGAATCCAAGAAGTCCACCGTGATGGGGGGATTGGCGAAGAAAGTGGCGTCCAAGCTGAGCTCCACGGAAATGAAGGCCATCGTCCAGATGACCGACCGGATCAAACGGTTGGAAGCGTCGCTGGGCCACGCCGTGGAGGTGAGGGTGTAGCTCTGCTTCGTCACGTGTGCATGACTTGGCTTGGTTTCGTCGCAAATCGTCGCAAATCTGTACACATTTTCTACTTTGATAAAGAAATGAGTTGCGTCATCGAAGTCAACGAGTTTTTTTTTTTTTTTTGAATCATTACTTGTGCCAAACTTTCCTAGTGTTGGCAAATGCCTTCTTGATGCTCTTTTTTTTGCGTGTGCTTTCACGCGTGTATTATATAATATTGTATTAGGTGAAAGACGACTTGGACGCGCGGTTGAGCAGTGCCGAAAGCGTGAAAGAATTTCTAGTCGACAAGCTGAAAGACACTGAATTGGTGCTGAAGAAAACCATCGACGGCGCAAATGAAGCTGCGCGACAGCACCACGGTATCACTAGACGAGCAATTCGTACAAATTAGTGCATGTAGAATTAGTGTCTTTCTTTATCTTTTTTCTGTTGGAGACTGAGGGCCTCGCTGTTGACTTCGCTGTTGGTTGTTTCTTTCTTTATACACGCATGACTTTTCTTTTTCCAGCATATGCAACCAAGTGTGTGTGTGTGTTTATTTTAAATGCATCTATCTTTTTATTTCTCTTCCAATTTCTTTCCCTTTCTTTTCTTTTTTCGTTTGTTATGTTTCGTTCGTTTTCACAGCGGACCAGGAAGTGATCAACTTTTTGGACGGCCGCGTGGTGGAGCTGGAGCAGCAGCAAGTGGCGCAGGCCGAGGTCGCTGATGTGGAGCGGGTTCAAAGTGCCAACCGAGAGGCGGCCGCGCTGCAACAGGTACCCATTTTGTTGTCCTCCGTTCCATAAAACACAGCTCGATTTTTGAACAGGTTGCTTGATGCTCCCGAAGCATGCTTCTGAAACCTCCTAGATATGCGTGCTAGTGTTGAGCGCCCTTTTGCATGATACAGCATTTTTGTTGTGTCTGATGTTGCTCGCTCGAAACACCTCCTTGAACAGGTGAAAAGTTTGGAAGAAATGTTAGAGTGGCAGCGCACGCAAAGCACGCAAGCCACCCGCGATGCCGCGGCACAGAAGAAGGTCCTAGTGAAAGAAGTAAAAAAATTAAGGGCTGCCCTTCGGCAAGTTTCTGAAGACCGAGACACCTACCAGCGCCAAGCGAACATGCTCATGGCACGAGGCAAGAAGTAAATGCCGCCAGCCCAGCCCAACTTGATATGAAGGCACCTCTGTTGCTATGTGCCAAAGGGGGCAAGGGACGTTTTTGTACGTGGGCAGTACGAAGCGGACTGCGGCGTGCTCAATGGCCTCATAGCTAGGGCCTTTGCCTTCTTCGTGGTTTATCCCTGGATATAATATATCCGGAGGGCCATCACGGGTTATTGGGACGTGGGTTCTTCCTCTGTACCTCCGGCTCTGGAGGCCTCACTCCAGCTTGTTATCTCTGGTCTTCTAGTTCTGAATTATGAAACTCTGACAGGAAGAAGCCCACCCGATATGATGATATAAAAGAAATATGGAAATAATGGGCCATTGATTTATATATAATTGAGTCAGAAGTCGTTTCGAGTGCTCTCTCGTGCTAATATAAGCAATTGAAACACTAAACAGTGATGGCCTTTTTTGAGCTCCCGTCGTTGCTAGTAGCTTTATCGCTTCAGGAGAGCCACCACTTCTGTGTGGCCCTTGTCTTGGGCACAGGCCAGAGCTGTTTTCCCTTCCTGTGTGAAAAACACATAGAAGTGAAGCAAGGGTGCTACGATGAAAGAAAAGGTAGAAGCTCTTAGATTTGAAAGACGTTGGAAGGCAATGGAGAAATGCAACGTTCCGTATGCATGTCTCCAGAGGGGAGGCGGAAAATTCCCATCACTCCACGCTTGTTTGTTGCCTACCCAAGTGCCCCCTCCTTTCCCTTTCGTGTGACATTCAAGTCAAAAAGAGCAATCAACTGACCACGTGAGGTATTGATGCAAACAAAGGTGTGAGGAGCCTTTTACCTTGTGTAAATGTTGTGTGTGTGAGGTAATTTACCTTATTCTTAACATTCTTATCAGCGCCCGCTTCCAGAAGAAGCTGCACAGCTGCAGTGCGACCATCTTCAGCCGCAACTATAAGAGCAGTGTAACCACCAATCTAGATCAAATAGTTAGAAAAAAATGAGTGGCCGGTGTGTGCACGGGACAAAAGAAATACGGTGGAGTTCGCGAAGGAGTACGTTGGACAGAAATAACACGAAAAATTAAGAGCAAAAAAAGAAGCTCATTTCTGATGTTAACGAACCATCAGCTGACTTGAAAATACGATCCACAACATACCAATGGACGACCCACCGCAAGGACAGGCAGTAGTTTATGATCGAAGTGGTCGATCTTGTTCAGTAACATACTATGTAGTTTTAAAAAGTACTTGTATGTAAAGTACGCAAAGGAAGGAAACGGAGCCTTCGGACCTCACAGAATTCCCCAGATATTGTGTGTCATGCTCTCAGAGATTGCGTGCAGCCTTTCACCTTGTTCGTTACATTCTTGTCAGCGCCAGCTTTTAAAAGTAGGTTTACGGTTTCGTTGCAGCCTCTCATCGAGGCAAACATGAGCGCCGTGGAGCCGTTCTATGCCACGCAAATACGAGGAGGAAAGAAATAATGAGAAAGCACTAGAAATTCGCAACGATGGAAAAAATTAAGATGCAAGTGGTTGAAGAGGAATGGGGGTCGACTATAGAAGCTTGTGCAAGTAGGGGACGCAAGTATGATATATGTCCAAGACTTCCTGGGGTTCAGCAGACTGCGTAACTACTGAATCCTTGACTCAATTTTGTAGACGAACGCAGATCTACTAACACGATTGAACACTCACATTGTTCATTGCGTCCATGTCAGCGCCTGCTTCTAGAAGGAGCTCCACAGTTGCCGAGCGATTTTTGATCGAGGCAAGAATGAGCGCTGTTGCACCATTCTTCAACATGCATTTTAAAAAGCAAGATAATATGAGAATAGAGGGTGAAGCACGAAATAATTTTACAACGACTGTGATGCCAATGATGATGGTGATGATCAGCCAGTGAACCCATGCATCTTATTATTACCTATTGAAAGTATTCTATAAAGCATGTGATAGATAGCGCACCTCAAAGAGAGAGATATTCCTGATCTACAACTGCGATTCTACTAAACTCGTCCTCAGATGATTGAATACCTTGTGCTTGTGCGTGTACAAGCTACTTATTACCGTGTTTTTAGCATTCATGTCAGCGCCTGCATCTATGAGAAGCTTCACAATGGCGGGATAGCTTTCATACGAGGCAAGCATGAGCGCTGTGCAGGCATTCTATATAAAAAGAAAAGTGGTGAAGAAAAATGGACATAAGAGGAGTAAAGAAAGAAAAGGTTAATTATCATGATGCTGGTGCAAACTTAATACAAATAGTGGATGGAAAAAAGGCGGCACCTTGTGGATTGATTAATGAGTATGTTGGAATAAAGCACATACATCGATTCGGAGGAAGGTATCATGGGACATTAAACTGCGTTGTGCTTGCTCGCGAATAAAGCGAGATATGAAAGTACTCGAGTTCAAAAAAAAAAAACTCTACTGCGTACTTCCCCGTCTAATATGCACCCAAATGTATTTACCCGGAATATTAAATAAAAACTCACCGTTCCCTGCACGTCAATGTCGGCACCTCTCCTGAGGCAATCCTGTACAGTGGCCAAGTTCCCTTCCTCAGCGGCAGGCCCTAGCTCAGCCGTTGCCTTCGCCTGAATACCCAAAAAAAAAACACCAACAAAACACGTCACGGGCTACGTTGTTGAGTTGTCCAATTTTTAGCCCTTTTCCGTGCTCACCGCGACTGCAGCTGCAACCACTGCACGCACCCAAGCGTGGGCTTCTGGTGAGGAGCAGTGCGCTGTAACATGAAGCATTTCCGCGCGTGGCATCGAGGTATTTAAGAATTCCAAGACATCACCAGCGCAGTCATCAGGTAAATCCGTGAAGTCATAGGTGTTCGCCGCGAGCTGCACTGCATAAGCATCTCGAGCCCAAGCAACGACTGCAGCGCGGGCAGCGGGTGGGGCCCAGAGGAAAGATGGGTCAAGCTGATAAGAGCGCAATTTGAGTGTCGGCGTCGGCGGCGCCGGCACCCTGAAAGCAGACAGAGCGGCAGAATGCGCAATCGCAGCAGAGACAAGACTGTCTGTATTCGCTGTAATAGCAGCTAGAACGGCAAGGTGGTGCTCCAGAATGTCGCGACAACTTTGACTGGTGGCAAGGTCGAGCGGTGTTGCGCCATTCTTGCGTGCGCACATGCGAGAAGCCCCGACAGACAGCAGAAACAGTGTATATGGTGTCACAAGGTTGCAGTTCAGTGCCATTAAAACAACAGCATTTATCAACAGAGCAATGAAAAATCGTCTCGAATCCTACATGGTCCATGGAGCCCACGTTTTCGCCGACCTCTATGAGAATTTGCACCATTGTCGTATTATCATTTACTACAGATTCGTGAAGCGAATTGTGGCCATCCTGTGCATATAACCACGAACAGACGAGAAAGAGCAATATTTAAAGATGGCATTTCTCAACACACTCGCGACGTCTCAGCACTCGCGCAAGTTAAAATCAAAGATGCATGAAGGGTAACAAGACATGAAAGCAAAAGGAAGAAAAAGTGGATGATGTGTCGGTAACCTCGTTCGTGTAGCCTCCAACAACTTCAAGGGCTTTTGCAAGGGCAGGGTCTATTGATGCATGGTGCTTGGCAAGGGCGGCGCGAGAGGCAGCTGGGCTTTTTACTAGGGCTGACCTGCATGCTACTGATGCTGTAGATACTGCTGTCAACTTCGTCATTACAGTTGCAGGTACATCCTCTATCGGAGATCGAGCAGGTGATTCATTATTCATCGGAAAAGCCACACTGAAAGACTAAGGATGCGAGACACGCTCGCTAAGTTATAGAATGGGCAAAACCCGAGGGTATCTTTGTCTTTAGCCCGACGCTGCGCATGTGGAAGAGAAAAGATTTAGATACAGAAGATAGATGATTAGATGATGCAGCTCTGCGATGCTGCGATGGCACAGCGGCACGGCTGATATAGTCCCCCTGTATACGACCAGGCGAGGTTTTTCGGGCCGAGGTAATATAATAAGCAAAAACCAAGTCAGCGCGTTGTTTGCGAGCTATACAAACTAATTTTATGCGGCCGAGTTGGCGAACTCCCGATCCAACTTCCGGAATGAATTCCTCTTCAGCTGGGAATGTAAATTGGAACTGTTATTCTCGTTTCTCAACTTCGACTTCTTCTCTGGTTCTCGTCCTGGTCCTGCGCTTAACTGCGGTTCCTGGCGCATCACTTGCTCAGCTGTCTCCCGGGGCCTGCGCCGCATCTCCAGCTAAGCAGTAGGGGTTATCGCTCCACACCTCACTGCTTGCTGACATAGTACGCTCTGGCGCACTCAGAAACACAAGATGGTGCTTATATTACGACGACGTCAACTTATCCTCGTTTCTACAACTTCTACGACCCGGAGCTAAACCGCAATCGATTAACCATCGGAACCCCCATTTAACTCGGGATCAACTCAACAACTCAAGAACCCTGCTTTGTAGCTTTGCAGCTCCTGTAGGTAGCGCTATACTCTAGAGTTTGCTGTCCTTATATTATATACCTCTGCGTAGTCTGGATTATTTCGCAGCTCCGAAGAAAATAACGAGATTTCCTTATTATAAATAAGGGCTGAATGATTACAAGAGTTCAGAATAATTGTTAAGTTGTTTGTTTGTTCAAAAAGCTCGCATATAATTTAATCGCTCCTCAATTGATGTAAGGCAGTGGAGGTAAACACAGTGCGGTACAGCTTTACACGTCAAGACTGTAGTGGGGCTTATCTGGGATGGAATCGAATTATGAATGGTGTTATACAATTTTGTAACACGTAAGCAGTGCCTCTGACGAAGCTAGCGCGGTGCCTCTGACTAGGGCGAACCATATGGCGCCATCTGCCGGGCAGCTCCGTGTCTATCCTCATGAGGTGTCCAATAGCTCTCTGCTTTGTCCTTTTCTTTCTTTAATGTTCCGATTCTTTGAGATACGCTGCCGTCCAACGGAACATCCAACAGAATAATATTTTTCCATTTCTTTTACGCGGGTTATGAAGGTAACTTTATTTCTGGTTGGATATCGGCGGCCAACTTATTTCTCTTAAACTTCAGTCTTAATACTCAATCGAAATGAAATTAATCAGGTCGCACGTGCGAAATATTACTGCCATAGTTATCCCCGCGGCATTGATTTCTGTTCTCTTTGCCGTTTGGGTTTGGATGTGAATTCTTTATAGTTAATTTTAGGATTGTCTCTAGGAGCTCGTTCTACTTCTCCGAATATCACTCACTGTATTACAATGCTTCTATTAGAACGCGGCAGGTGGATATATCTCCCATATGAAGTATGAATCACACAACGTCAACGCGATACTGCCTTAATTCCTCTATGCTTCCATTAGCCTTTCAGAGCTCTACTCCAATTTTGCGCTCAACGTCGTCATCGGTTTGGCTCGGCTTTTTCAGAGGGGTGCTGGTCTTTCGGAAGCCCTTCGGGGGTGGCTTCACCGACTTCAAGTAGAACAATTAAAAGGCATCAAAGAAGGAAGACCGAAAAATGAGAAGCGCGCACATCAGAACAAAGTTGAGGAAGCTGAATAAAGTTAAACTTGAGAGTGAGTAGTCGAAGACAGATGAAAGTATACACACCGAAAATGGTCGAACGAGGATTATAACGAGAGTAAAAAAAACCAAAAAATAACACACATACAATTTCAATCTAGAACAGTGCTTCGACGCAGAGGACACAAAATTTCACCTTGCGCTCGAGGAAAGATTTCTCCCAGTGTTCCAACTCAATCCTCGGCGCGCCCGGCGGGGGCACCCAGGCCGTTTCGCGGGTGTACAAGTTGTAAAAGTACGTGCGGGCCTGGAGAGAGAGTTTCGTTGGTCACACGTCACGATACGATACGAAACGACGGGCACAGCGGGTGTAACTCATGGTAAGACAAGAGCGGAAGCATGGCATTAAAGGGCATTCGTAAGTAATAAGGCCCCGGGCGCCATCTCTCATGAATCATGAATCTTAAGACCACGATGCAGTCTTCTTCTCGGCCAAAGATTATGACCTCCCTTTAAAAAAAACAGATCAAATCATGTTCTGTTTCATTTAATCCTCGTTGAAAGTACAAGGACCTGCGCATATCCTGTTCTAGTTTATTTTTATCGATTGGTACCTGCGCATCGGTAGTAGGGACCCAGGCCATTTTGTTTTTGGCGTTTTGCTCAGCGTAGTACAGGGCGTACTCTTCTTGCGCGGCTGCCATTTTGTGGTGGGTCACCAGCAGCTTGAGGCCTTCGTACACCTGGGTTGGGCGTTGATATTGTTGGCGGTGGTGAAAAGACAAAAATTTTAAAGGACGACAAGGAATAAAGAATAGAAGTATTGACGGGAGAAAAACAAAAAAGGAAAGGAAGTGAAGACGACGAGAAAGAAAAAAAAAACCTCTAGATTCTTCGTTTTTTTCGATTCACCCTTTTCCATGGTTCATTTTAAAAAAAAGAAGGTATCTGATTTGATGTGTTGATTCCATCAAACGGTTTCCTCGGTGAAGAAACACTTCCACTTCCGCCACGGCCACTTCTCTCCCATTCACACGTCACACCTCGTTGAAGAGCCCCACGGAGTCGAACTCGCAGTCCAAAGTGCGGTCCACGAAGTGCAAGCTCAGCGACTTGAAGACTGCTTTGCGGCCCGCCGACATGCGCAGGGTGTGGGTGCCCCCGTAGTCGGGGTTCGAAGGGTCCGGCTCGTTGGCGGACTGATAATAGGATAGTATATTAGGGTAAGGTAGCATATTAGAGTAGGGAATAAGAAGAAGAGTCGCAAAAGGATCGGGATTTAGAGGGTCGGGATTTGAAGGGATACGATAGGATACGAGGGTAACAGTGAGAGCAAGAGTAGAGGGCCACCGAGTAGAGGAAGAGTGGAGGAAACGTTGTTGTGGTGAGTACTGGCAATGGTGATAGTAAGTTGCAAAGCAACCGAGAGGCAACAATATAACGAGAAGGAAGCATGCATGTTTCATTCCATGAATTTCGTCCGAAAACAAGACAGCGCTCCTATTGCCTGCAGCACGCAGCCATAAATGTGCATTGCGCTAGAAGATAAACCGCTAAATCGCTCAACTGCGAGAGCTGGAGCACCCTAATTTACACACATGCGTGTATATGCATCATCACCTGAACCATGACGATGTCGCGCGTGCGCCGGGGAGACGCCGAGCTCGCAAAGGGGCCCCGGTACTCTTCCCCTTTAGTGGGCATCCACATGAGCATGGTGGCGTCCAAGTCCACCGACCGCAAAATGCGCTTCTTCACTTGGCCCTGTATGCGCAAGGACAGACGAAGGCGGAAATCATACGTGTGTTGGTTAAGTAAATCAGTGACAAGGCCCGTAGAAAGAACGTGGAAGTATTCTAGACTAGAAGGTCAGAATAAAACTATAACTTGGTGGACTAAGAAGTGGCTATTCTCCCGTTAAAAACTACCCTTTCCCCCTCCTTCACGAACTTCAAAGCTTCTCTCTCGATCCCTACCTTGCGGTTGTGCTTGGCAAACGGAATACCCTGCGTCAGCATCGCTTGAATCTTCTTCAAGTTTTCCATGTTGCGCGCGTTCTCGAGGGCCTAATCTCACATACATCCACGCACGTGTACACAAACAAAACAGAGGAGAAAATGACGAAAACAAAACATAAAGCGACTTCATTCCCCATTCAGCTATATAGAGACAGCAGGATGCGAGACTCTGGCCTCCATAGCCTAGAAGAAGAGGGGGGGGCATGGTACTAGTAGGGATGCTTATCACACGATCTGCACGCGAGCTGTGTATTTTGAAAACGAAAGGCAACTTCTGCTGCTCTGCCTTGAGACGAAAGAGTCCAGGAAAGGACGGTGCTTCCTAGCTCTAACCTGTCGGCGCTGTTCTGTATTCACAATTCCGGATTTGTTTTGCCCCTGGATGTTAAAAAGACGGACAAAAGCGAGAGAAAGAGAAGAATGGTCAGATGGTTGAACACAAGTGATACCTTTCTTCTCTACCCAGAAGCGCCTAAACATTCGTCGATGAGGTACTTTTCACGCCATGCTGATAGACGCTACTCAAACCGAAACCTATTAAAAAGCTAGCGAAGACACCTATGCTATGCATCAGAGTGCCAATGCCACAGAGGGCAACCACTAGCCCGCGTGCTGGCACTCACGAACGAAAATGGTGGAAGGCGAGTGGAATACTCTGTCAAATGACGCACCTGGGCGGCCGGCATTGCTCCAGGAGACTGGAGGCCTTTCGGCGCTTTGATGCTCTTCGATGGCGATGCAAACGCCGACATCGCGTGGCAAAGTCGATTAGCACGGTCGCGTCCGCGAAAAAAAAAAGGCAGGCTGCACGTGGTTCATAAAACAACGCCAATAGAAGCAAGCCATACAGGGCGGAATGAGGGACTGCATGTGAAAGCTACAAATGAAAGCAATCAATTGAACTAGTAGTCTTTATCTGCGAGTGTAATCCTCTTCAAGAGTGGCAGAGCGGGAGGTGAGCTCTCTCCCCATTGTTTACCGCAAAGATTGCCAAGCGCTTTCAACTTCCAGCCAATCAAGTTTCACAAAAAAAATGACCTCAAAACGCTCTAATTTATTACAAAATAGGCAAATGTTAACATTTTTTTCCGGTTGGTTGAGCTGGGTTGAGCCAACAAGGTTGAGCGGTTGAGCGTACCAGCGTACAGTACGAGGCGTAGGAGGGCACTACGGCACTACCATTTCGGACTTTCGGACGAAGTGATAATCTCAGCCGAACGCTCCAAAGCATCTCCAGACGAATAAGTAACTCAACTTACAGATAATCTTTCTTTTAATTTTTCGTTTCTTTTATTTGCTTACCTGGTGCTCTTGTTGAGAGCATAAACCCTTTTTTTTCCTCAGGCTCGAGGCTCCTGTGTTCCTGTGTTCCTGCGTGGAAGCGGGTTGCCTACTGAAGCTCCATCGATGTAGATGAGCGTAGACTCGAAAGTCGTGTCCATTGATCAAGATGTTATTATGTTGTGTGACAATTTTTATCGCACTGTCATTTCTATCTCTACTAGAAGGAATGTCACCTTGCGATGCCTTTCTGTGTGTGTGTTCGTGTTATTTTTTTCTAATGCAGTAATAGTGAAGAGGTATGGCTTCGTCGGAGGGCCCGTCCGAGGCAGAAATGTTTAGAGCGCTCGCATCAATTCCTGACTCTCTCCGTGGCTCTACTTGGTTGACTATATCCGAGTTAGCTTTGGTTGCGCAAGTTCCTAAAGATCCTCTGGACTCCATGCTTACACCTTTAAGAAGTAACCACCGAAATTTACAGAAGCTCAGGATTGAGAAGGCAAGTGAACGGCCTGATGGAAAGGGGTCGAAGACAGATCGCTACTACCGTCCATATACTGGTATGACTGTACATGTGGGGCACTGCATGAGCAGCAGGGAAGGCCGGGCTGTGAATGAAGCCAGCAAATCAACGGAACTCCGGGTAGCCCTCGCACGAGAACCTTCACGTGCCGTACAAATTACTACTCCGGCGCTCACAGAATCTGATCATACAACTGGTAACGACCACTGTACGCGTCAAAAAGGGGGCGCGAAGCGGCCGAAGAGGTCTACCGACGAAAGTCCCTTTGTACTCGGGCGCGCAGAATCATCATTCAAGCCAGCAAAAGCAGCAGCTTCAAAAGGCCCGACACGGCCACATTTTCCTCATTCGGCTATCGGATATTTGTCACAATCTACAAAAGATGGAGGTCGTGTTTACTTCATATTTAGCGAAGACTACTCAGCACTTGAGCAGTCTGTGGTGTTTGCCCCACCGAGACCCGTCGGCAACGGTGGAACTGCACAGAAATGGGAAGTCGACTACAAGGTGTCAATCCGTGGCACTCTTGTCCATCAAAATCGCATTCGAGCCGTGAACTCGTCGTCCCTACAATCACAAGTTCATAGCATGCTTGAGTCCGTTGGGAGTGTGCCTTGATGTCTTGGAATGTTGCGGTGGAGGCAGCAGTCCATATGATGATTTAGAACTTCTCACCGGTGCCATGAGATAATTTCAATTCGGCCCCAGGATCAACGCTCTGGCTTATTCGGAACTTGAATCAAAGTTAGGCGAAAGCTCAGTACTCATTGAAGCACCGGCTCCTACTTTCACGATAGTGAAGCAGTATATGAGTCGCTGCGTTGCGGGATCCCTGCAGTTGACGGGGCTGCTTGTGAGGCCAGCTACTAGCTACTGCTGCTGCTGCGGACTATGGAGCAAAGCCAAGAAGTGTGGTGAACTTAATTGAGCTGCGCCATGCGCCAGAAGTCAGTGGTTATCGTTTTGTGTAAGTGCGGTTGTGCCGCATGGGAGCTCGGGGGTTCCTAGATTATTCTTATAAACAGAAAAGGACCTCGAAATCTCGACTTAATAATTAATAATAGAAGTCTATTTGTTGATAGATGATAGCAGCGAGGAGCGCCATGCTATGTGAAATATTGGCTATAGGCCGAATCTATAGAGCATGTTATGCCATGCACTGCGGTTCTGGTTGAAGAAATATGTGCACGCTTACTGCGTGCTATGGCAATAGTTTATGGCCTAATATTTTAAAGATTGCAGATTGGACATGAAGAAGAACTCGAAGCTGCAGCTCTCGGGTTCACTTGAACCGCCCTCCAGGCTTCCGGTCATCAAATGAACAAGACATACGGCAAATACAGGCAGATTACTCCGCCTTAACCGAATTCAAATGCAAGTCACCTAGCCTTAAAGGTATACCTAACCATCCATGTGAATATGTAACAAATAACAAATGAAGTGCGCGAGAAAATCCACCGCTTTGCGCGAACGAAAACAAATTAAGTATTCATGGATTGAACCGTCGCGAGTGCGCCCCCCATTTCTAGAATGACGCGCACGTACGTTTCTTGGGCCGCAGCCACTTGCTGTTGCACGTCAGCTAGGCGAGACAACGCAGCCTGCTCTTCTTCAGCCAAGGTAATTGTTGGAGTTGCGTCATCGCCTACGAATTCACCCGTTTCGGTGATGTGTTCATTGCTTTCGCCACCATTGCCGACGCCACCACCGTTGTCTTGCGACCAGCGTTCTGCACCCCAAGCAGGTGACTTATGCCGTTGCTGCTGCTGCTCCTCGTGCTGAGAAAACTCCTCTCGATCGTGATTCTGCTGTTCTTGCTGTCGCTGCTGCTGCCGCCGCATCGTATTCTGATCGAATGCAGCATCTTCATCTCTACTGTTCTTCCGAGCTACATGTACCACTTTAGCTTCGGTGATTTCTCCGAACCGGACCGCGCCCAAACTCTCGCGCTGAAAAGCTTCATGCCCATAGCGCATGGAGGAGGAGGCTGAAGAGAAGTTGGAGTGGTCAGCTGAAGGTCGGTCGATGTACACATGAGCGCTCAAGAGCCGGCATCGAATTGCAAATGGCAGTGCATTTGCATTATAAGCAGCACCGCTACCAGCGTCAGTGGCCGAACTTGCAGCAAAAGAAGAGCTGACATCTGGATACGATGGCAACGTAAGCGCCACGTATTCTTCACCAGGCAGAAATGTCACTGAGCGGTACACTCGCCACGACCTTTCGTTGGCAACCGTTGAGCTGCTACTGCTACTGCTACTGCTGCTGAAGCGGCGCCTACCATCAGAGAGGTCAGCGTTGTTGCTGCTGAATGCACGGAAGTCGATTGCAAGATCAACCACCAGTGTAGTGTCTGACACGCGAGAGGTAGGCGTAGCTGTTCCTGCTGTTTCGGCTGCTGCTTGACTCAGCTGCAAGTCTTCACCATGTGGAGTATTTCCAACGGCATCAGTGCGGCACAGCACAACGGCCACAAACGGCGGCATTCCTCTCGAGTCATCAAGACCGGGCAGTGCAAACTCAGATGCCACAAACCCCACCACCTGCCACAACGACGAAAATAATAGTATGATAAAATAAACATGTAGACAATGGATTTTAGCACTATGATACGACCGTTGGCAAATCGAATTGTACACTTCCGCCTTTCATGTTTTGGGCTTTGTGGGCAAGATTATGTCAAAGTATCTCAATCATTCTTTTACCTGAGCCGCTACGTGGCGTGTACTTTCAGCACTCAATGGCAACGACGATGAGAGCTCATCATGTGCGTCTAAATCTCCGCTGGTCAGCCCTTCTCTTCCCCCACCTCCGCCACCTCCTCTTTCGTTTTTTGGTTTGCCAGCGCGCAAGTCGGCGCACGCTGCGTCAACATCAGCGGCGGCATCCAAGCACGCTACGCGGCTCAGCTCGAGGTCTTCCAACTTCAACTCCAGCTGACGCACCACGTCTTGCAGAGTAGGGTCACCGGGTGCTAGGTCCATCACGTTGAGAAACTTCAGAGTAGAATAGAACACGGACCAACCAAGGAAGGTTTGAAAGCGCAAGCAACGAAGTTGACGGAAATTACGAAAGAATAGGTACCGCTGTGAACGGCGTTACATAGAAAATGATTTACATCCGACCCCGCCCCTTCCTCCTCTTCCAATTTTTCAGATCTACAATGAAGCACGCATAGGTCTTCACAGAACGAGAGAAAATACCTCATGGAGTTCACTGTTCCCATGCCAAAGTTCCTCTTCCAAACTTCTCGCATCTTCGCGCAGGGCTGCAGCTTCAGTCTGCAAAGCTTCCATCTCATCTTCTGCGTTCTCCTCTTGGGCTCTCTTTACAGCGGCTTGGTACTCTGAATCTGCTCCATAGTCAGATTCAGCTTCAGATTCAGATCCAGGTAACTGGCTTGTTCCTTTTAAGTCTTTGTCTGCCCCTTTTACTTTTCCTGCTGCAGTTAGGCCGTGTTTAGGACGAGACATCGAAGGCATTGCTGCCATGTTTAGCCTACTGCGGCCTCCAGCTATATCTCCAACACCTGCAACAGTTGTTGTTGTG
>Ga0307979_1001252_pt1 | contig 18022 bp, 23 predicted proteins | sample OrgLakmetage1058_FD_201833 | JGI IMG/M metagenome (GOLD analysis project Ga0307979, IMG submission 201833) | Saline water microbial communities from Organic Lake, Antarctica - #1058 | ecosystem: Environmental > Aquatic > Non-marine Saline and Alkaline > Saline | place: Antarctica: Organic Lake...
CTTACGAAAGACCGGCACTGGATGGAAACCTTCCTTTCAGTCAATAAAAAGGGTGCCCCCTCGGGGGGTCAGAAAGAGGAAATTCCCATTTTTCCGAGAGAACTCAGCGCACATGAAATATCTGTTGCGAAGTGCCCCTTTAGAGCGATTACTTGACTTCATTTTCATGTATAAGCTCCTGCATGAAGATGGCTCTGGCAGTTGGCTTCCGATATGGCAATGTAATAGAAGGCGGTGTGCTTGATTGGATTAATTTATACTCCATCAGTACAGAGATAGGCAAGAGCAAAATCAACATACTTCCAAAAGTTTGAACTAAATATGCGGTATGTATTCGGCGTCTTCCCTCCAACACGCGACCTTTTTGATGTTGGCTTTTCTGCAGCGAAAGTAAAGCCATCTTCAGGGAAATGTTTGCATGCAAATGAAGTCAGGCTATTGCTATCGGGTAGGCAACGTTTTTCTTTTATCGCAGAGAGCTGAGAGGGGCTTCGTGGTGGCCCCCTTGATTGTGAGTGGCGCTTATTAGTTGTGGGCACTTGCATGGCCACTTGGGCGCATGTGTGCTTCATTTGGCATTGCGCTGCCATCTGTAATTTTATCGTGTACTTAAGTACCCTCGTAACGTAGCTCAGGGGCCGGTGTCAACAATTGCTTTGGGTTCTTCTGTTGTTGATCTGTATAATTAATTTTCTTCTAGCACCCCCTGAATTTATGAATTCGTTTATGAAATCTCGGAGTATCTCGTCGATACCCAGAAACCCCGATATTATGTTTGCCATTGGTGTGCATCCCCCAACATCTATGATACCAGGCGCTAAAAGGTGATATAAAGGCGATCTTATAGTCGCACCGCTACTAAATAGAACAGGAAATCACTTGCACTCTCACTCCGACTTGAATTCTATCAACTACTCTGCACTCTACTCAGATTTTTTCGTTGGTAAAGTAGGCGTACTTGGCTGCCTCGAAGCAGGAATCAGTGGAAATTGGGATGCTGCACTCAGCACTTGAGGAAAGACATTCTGCAAACGGCCACTTGTACGTTGAAGCTGTACCCCCCCTCTGCTGCTTTCCAGAATTGACCCTGCTGTGGCTGGATGTTGCATCCTGGCAGCCTCAGCAGGGGTTGCACTTCTATTCATGGGCAACAGCTGCTGTTTCAATTGTGGCGGCTCTTGAATGCAGAATATATCGTCATACCTGTTACCCTCACTTCTGCTAATTCTGCCAACGTAATCACTGCTAATAGATCTGTAGCTCCCGGTGAAATCGCTGCAGTTGGCGCTGCTGAAGCTACTGCCATTCAAATCCACTAGCAGATTTTGGAGCCGCCATAATTCTTGAAACGAGCGCTGAACTAGGGAATCAGCCTGCGTGTGAACATGAGGCTGGATCAGCGACTGGATCGGTGACCAAGTCTGCGGCCGGGTAGTAGATTTGTTTTGAGGCTGGCCCTGAAGCGCATGATTCTGCGACGACTGTCGTTGCACTTGGTGCTCTGGTTGACGCGGTGCTATTGGGACAAATTTGGGTGTAGGTTCGGTACCACTCACAGAGCTGCTGGCAACATCATTGTTTTCCCTGCCATGCACCCTCTCAGCACTGTCGCCAACAGCACCATCGTCAAAACAATATCTTCCGGCCTTGCCAGCATCAGCAGCACCGCCAGCATCAGCATTTGCGCTGGCCTCCTCGCGTTGTCGCTTTTTCAATCTGCACATGTCGAAGTCGCTCCCACTGATCTGGGCACGTTTCTCAGCTATGTACAATTTCTCCAACGTACTCAATGGGCGCTTCGACGAGACGATTAATATTTCACGCATTTAAACATACAGTTCACAGTGAAATCAGTAAATCGTATTGTGTAGTTGAAGGATAGAAACAATTTTCTCGCTCATTCCCTTGTTGTTGATGTCGCCTTCACAACAGACACCGTCCCAGTCTCCCATTCTCCAATTCTTTAACCTTCCGTTCGTTACCTCTTGAGAAAGATTACTCCATGAGTTACAACAAAGATTACTCCATGAGTTACAACAAAATGTCAACAGAACTCTCTGTCTCACCTGCCCATTTAGAGAGGTCGAGCCACCACGTTGTTGTTTGTAACGGTTCGAGATGCTTCGCATGGTTGAGTGGTAGCGGTTCTTGATGGAGACGTCAGATCGTCCAGGCATGTGCGCTGCAATGTAAGCCCACTTACGATTGAATGATATTCGGATCATATAATGAATTATTGGGGGTATTACAAAATCAGGATAAATGAGGTAACAAAGAGAGAATATAAGGAGGTACTTATGTCTAGTCAGTGGTGCAGACGTCAATGAGAGTTCATTCAGGAGATGAGCGAGGATCAGTTGCAAGCAACCAGCAACATTCCATGTTCAAAATTCCTCCTTTGCACTTATCTAATATCTTGGCTCTACAGTTTACAAACGCCTCCTTTCGCCATCTCTCCGAACAATTAGTTCAAAAGCACCTCCACCCCACCATCCTTAGTGCAATCTTTCGCACCTGGTTTCCGTGTCTCTGGTGAAGCGCATAGATCTGGAAATCTTCATGTGCAGTCCAACCTCCTATACGCACACTGGGGTCAAGAGTTGTATAGTACCGCTCTCGACATTGTTTTCCGGAACGGCCAGGCAAGTGGAAGGTGGCCAAGGTCCATGACCCAGACCCGTTTGCTGCAACGTGCGCCAATAATAAGTTATCCTCCTGAAGGGAGTAGATTAATGGAACCAGGGATTACATTCAGCGCGAGTACTAGTAGAGCAATCAAGGGACAGAGAAAGAGAGAAAATAACAAGTGAAGTAAAAGCCCAGCGCAAATATCTACGCAAGCCATCAAATAGAGTGGGGGGGGGGGTGAAAGGCTTACAGAAGTTGGCACACCTGCTCAGTCCAAGAGATGCGTTTCATTACTTTGTTGGGGCTCGTAGCGGCAGCCGCTATGAATGGATAAATTGAGCCCGGCATTGCCGCAACTGTGGTAGTAGATGGCATAGTTCTCAGCTCATTCTGCGGTAGCTGTGGCCAGGCAGCGTGTACAACACAACAATATGAGCACAAGAAGTACAAGCAACGGGAAACGCACAATGAATGTAGCCAAAGCACCAATGCACCAATGCACCAGAAATAATTACATTGCAGGTCGGTTGAGCAAGAGCCAGCTGCATGCGTTTATCAAACTGCTGAGGATGGACGTTCAATTCGGAAAAGGACATCGGGTTCGCAGAAAAAGTAGGAGGATTTATACGACCGGAAGTGCCGGGATCTGCTGCGGCAAGACCGATGTCGTCTGCTGGTAAGAAAGGCTGCAGGTGCATTCGGGCCTCTGGTTGGACCATGCGCTGGGGAAAGCTGGACCACGGTAACATGATGGCCCTAAAAGCTACAGTAAATGCCTTGAAAGATAAGTTTTGAAGTAGAACGAGAGTGAGAAAGTTAATGTCCTGCTCATAACCTTGTCTCACTGTTCATTAACTAGGAGTATATCTTCACCTTAAGCGAACGTCGCGAGTGTATAAGTATAGCCCTTGGCTCTATGATGCCTTGATGCAATTCGCCAACATCGGAGGGGCCAACGGCAGTTTGTTCTTGTAAGATATTATAATATAGCCGACGTTTCGGTGATCGATTACCGACCGAATTTCGCGCCGTCGTCCCAGCTGGAGGGTGCAGAAAACCTGCAAATACAGTATTACGAATTTCATATTACACAACCCAAACACAACAAGACAAATAGGTACTGGCAGGCAGCTTTTTTTTTTCAGTTGCTGTGTGCTATATGTATAGATGTATAGCAGGTAACTGGCAGGGTGCTATCTTAACCTCCCGAGACGTGACTGGGTTCTTGGAAACGAATTCACTCCTCAGTATGAGCGCCCACGCCAAATGCCCCTTTGTATTTGTATAGGCACCGCCGGATATGTTATACGAGGGATTCAATACTGCAGCATTTCTTTTGATCAAGCAATCAAGATAATGGCGATAGGATTCTGCTTGTATCACTATCTTCACTCGTCCCGGGGGGGCGGAATTAGAAGGCTAAAAGGTTGAGATAACTAGGAAAGCCACGTAAACTAAAACTGAGATGCTAACCGGGCGCAAAACATGCCCGAGTGGCCATGGATGTGCTTGTCAAAAGAAGAGTACCTTCCCGCAGAGAGGAGGGGACTGCAACGAAGCCCCGAGTGTCTCGAAGTTTGGCTGCTTTTTACGGGATTTCGTTTCGACTAAATTTACCGAAATTTACGAAATTTCGTTGCGGCTCCCTGAATGGACGAGATCTGGTTCTTAGCACTATTTCGCAATATGTCGGCATTGCGCTCTTTCTGACGTGTTGAATCAGCAGCTGGCGACTACAACAGCGACATAATCAGTGACGAGCAACGAGGCCCAAGCGCGACCATAAGAGGCTCGTCGCAAAGCGGCCCATTAAGGAATTTGACTTGTCGCAAGGCAGTGCCTCGGGAAGATACTGCGGCGCAGGGGGGTAGGTATCCAGTTGCTATCTTTCCTTCGTTCTGTGCCTTTTATGCTCAACCGCCCCCTCCTCTCATTTCGGCTGCATAGGCTCCCTTTAACGTTTAGTGGATTTCGGCGAACGAAATTTCGTCGAATTCGCCTCATCAGACGAAATAGAAATGAAATTACGGAATATATCTCGATGGCCGCCGTAAAAAGCAGCCAAGTCTCGAAGGCGATCCAGAAGACAGAAGCAGAGTCGCCTAATCCGCCCATCCCTATCCCCGAACGACTTCGCGACAGCTATAGGGAATTCCCTGGAGAGTTAACTATTTATAGTTTAATCTATGATCTATCAGATGTGACAAGGGAACGAGGTGGATGCAGACCGAAAGCAGACAGCTGGGATGAATGGCACTGCTGATTCTTCTGTGGTTTAAAAATCGCTTCGTTGCATCAGGAATCACTTATTTAGATTTGAAAAAAAAGGGCTGGGTTGAGCGAGCAATCCCGTGACTTGTCAAAACATAGACGGCCCACCTGATTAACTGCTTGTAGGATCCACGTCCATCACTCACTCGAAATTTTACTGATTAGAGTCCGCAGGAAAATATGAGTCAGGGACGGGACTCTGGCTGCTTCGAGTTTATTGGCTTCATTTTCCTTCGGCCAAGTCAAGAGCTGCAAGCCCATCGTGGTGGCGCCACACTTTACTTAACTCAATCGTCGATTTTTTCCTGGCACTGTTGGTACTGCTGCGCTCCTTTTCAGTATCAGTGCCCACAGGAACAGGAACTCCCTCAGCGCATTCGCTCGACGAATCTGACGTTTGTAGAATTTCCTTGGCTCTCGCCCATAGCCGTTGCGTGGTAGCAATGTTCCGTGTAGCTTCTTGAACAGGGTCTTCGTTGCGAGGAAACGTGTCAAAGTAGCAGTGCCCACTGAAGTTACTCTTCACCAGCCACAAAATCAATTCCAGGGCTAAGTGAGGATGCACCGACGCAAAACAAAGACCATCTTCAGCGCCCAATCGAGTGTAACCATCGTTGAGCTGCACACCAAACAATTTTCCTTCTCTTGCCACCAGACTCGCCGATTGAGCAGGGTTTTCTCCGGCAGCTAAGCAATGCCCCACGTCTAGCGTCAAACCAAAGTTGTCACGGTTTACGTCCCGGCAGAGGAGCAAAGCAGAACCCGTAGATGGGACCGTAAACCATCGCGTGTTTTCGTCGGTGGGTTTGAATTCCAAAGATATTTTGAGTCCCGGAAGAGCGTCACAGACGGTTCGAAAACTGTCAATTTGCCGCTGCCAGAGATCTTCGTGGTTGACCTTGTTGGATTCAAACAGAGGTACAATAAAGAAAATCCAAGGAGCGTTGCTTTCAAGGATCCTATTACACAATAGCAACCAAATGCGTCCGAAACTTTCCTTTTCTTGAAACTTCGTACCATTTCCTTTTTCACAACTTCAATTTGAAAGGTCGTGTCTTCAATTTATCTCAAATACACACTCTTACCTGCAAAGGGTAGTCATAGCCATCGAAGGCAGACCAAATCACAAGCTCTTTTGCGCCAAGACCTATGGCAGCATGCCCCGCTTCAATGGTAAGCGCTACAGCTGTGGCGCGGACTTGAGGGTCAGGTGCAGTGAGGGCGCCTGCATGAAACAAGGACTGCGGGTAGCGCAAGCAGACAGCCCCAGCGGCTAGTCCTGATTGCTGGAGAGCTTCTTGAGCTTGAGCTACAGTGAGTCGACCAGTGGAGCCAGGTGCGTCATCGTCACGGCGCAAGTGCTGTAATTGGAGTGACGACAGGGGCAGAGAAAAAGCACACGAGAAGCGGAGACAGTATCATAAATATTCAAGGCTACTGAACACAAGGGAATCGAGAAGGTGTACGGTTCAATTTATCAATAAAATTGCGAATAATGGTCAATGGATGTGAAAACCACAAAAGTAATTGAGGTAATGGGGTCACTATTCACAACACGTAGGAGCAAGGTACTCAGATTCGCACACGGCACCTGAGGATAGTTGAAGTCCACCAGCGTTAAGCCAGGAATAGTCCCCTGTCGCTGCACCCAACTCGCTACTTTCTGAGGATGCTCCCACAAATCAGGGCGATCTTTCATCGAATTGAGCCTAGACGCCATATCCCATGGGCACTCTAATGGGTTTGGGCGGTGGGATTCTTGATTATGAGCGCGTTGGTCGCTGGAATTGGCGCTGTTGCCACTGCTATGACTGCTGCTGCTCCTGGACGTGCTGCTGGTGCTTTCAGAAAAAGCTGCTACGCTAACTCCGCTGAGTTCGCTTGCTTGGGTTGCGGCAGAAGCAGATTTCCTGCTCGATCGGTTACTGGCTGATGTATCTGAAGCAGCAGCAGCTGGAGCAGCCGGAGCAGCTGGAGCAGTTTGAGCAGGAGCGCTGCGAGCTACCCCTTCCTTCAGTGCCAACTCCACTTGCTTTCGTGACGGCACCGAGGGCACCGCACCCATTGTAGTAACGGCACAAGCTCCACAGGCACACGCAAATTTCAGCGCTTCTGACAGCGGCTGTCCTTCGGACAGAGCTACTGCAAACCCTGCGCGGAAACAATCGCCTGCTCCCGTTTCGTCCACGACAGTCTCGTCTGTGGCCAGCGGACAGCAGTTTCCTCGCACAATCGCCCCGGGTTCGCCGTCCCATCCGGTGATGGTGAAAGGGCCCTCGTCCGGTTCGCACACCAAGAGATAGCCGTGGGCGCCGAGGGTCACAAGCACGTTGCGCGCTCCTTCTTGCTGCTGCAGCACTCGGCACGCTGCAATTACTGCTTCTTCATCGATGACTCCAGTTGCTTCGTCTACCAAGGGTGCTGCTGGCAATATTGTCTTCTCATTCTTCTTTTTGAGATGTGAAGTGAGCCGGGCTAGCTCTGACAAATTTGGGGTGAAGTAAGCACAACGCTGCAAATGTTGCGAGGAGGAGGACCCTTCTTCCAGTAACGAGCAATCCATCCCGCCAGCGTCTTGGTGCACAGGCACCTTGAAGCGAGCAGCCAGTGCACTGACAGCTTCGTTTACAACTTCGGGCACTTCACGCTGCAAGAGCACGCATGCAGCTCCTGCAACGCGTTGCGTTAATGCTCCTTCAGGCGCAGTGAGCTCTTCTACAGAAGGCCACCCTCCTTGGTTCGCGCCGCCTACTACCACTGACGCTATCGTACCAGAGGGTTGCAGAAACACCAGCCCTTGGCCGGAAGGCAGTACAGTAGAGTGACCGCAGCCTGACACATCTACACCTTTTGCAGTGAGTGCCGCTTCTAACATAGTAGCATGCACATCGTTTCCAAATTGCCCGATAAACTGAGCAGCAGCTCGCCCGGTCCCTGTGCTCAAGAGAGCCGCCGCCACCGCCTACATTCATGTAGGCACCGCAATGAGAATGAGTGCAAGAGAGAGAACATAACATGGCAATACATGAAACAAGAATAGACGAGCCAGTGCTAATTCAAACAAATTGCAGTGTAGATTGTTTTCTTTTGTTTTTCGCGTCTCTTTCTTGCTCACAATGATTCCTGGCTCTTCAATACTTCTGAACCCTGAGTACCTGGTTAGCACCTTTGCCACCCGCAGCAGTCTTTCCCGTAGAAGGATCAAGCGTTGTCACTGTTTCACCTGGGCTAGGGAAATGTTCTACTTCATACGTGCTATCGACGTTCATTGAGCCCACAACGAGGATGGGCTTCGTTGAAGTTGTTGAAGCAGGAAGTGCACCACCATAAGGAACACGCATCCAACTAGGGGAAGAGAAAGTAGCTCTAGCACTTGCTGTAGCTATGAGCGCTATGCTTACTAAGCATACCTTCACTTGAAATAGCATAATGCTAGCTATCCTTTTGCTTAACCAAAAAGAGCTGGAACAGATAGTGACTTAGTGAGTAGCTCTTGGTTCTAGCTAGCTTATGAGTAGCATCAGCATTCAGCCAGCATGTCGTGAAGTCGTGAAGCAAAAGATCTGAGAGGCCGTGCAGAGACGTCGCGGTGTTGTGTGTCCACCAAAAATATCCACCAGAGATGTCGCGGTGTTGTGTGTCCACCAAAAATATCCACCGCGCCAGACACCAGACACCAGACTCCCTCAAGACCCCAAGCCTCCGCCTCCTGCCTCGCCTCTCGCCTCCTGTGCTTTCGGGCTCTTTTTTCATTTTCCAGACGGAAGTTAATACCGGGCAGATAATAATATTGGCTTGCGCCGTTTTATCATTTATTGAAAGATTCTGGACGTCCGCATCGGGCCGCAAAAATATTTTTTTACAGCTCCAAGACACCCGGTATACGGTTACGTGGTACCTTTCATTTGCCTTAGCTCCCTTTCGATGTGAAATTTTTATTAGGAGTCCCTTTTAAACAGCCATACTATAAAATTTAAGGGCTAAACGACCAAAGAAGGCCAGGGGCTTACTCCCCGCCCTTATTGCCTTGGCCTTTCCGACCTCCGCTCTTCTTTCCCCCAAAACCTCCGCTGCCGCCACCGCCGCTGCCTCCTCCACCTTTCTGCGCGTTGTTTCGCACACCCATTTGCCCCTTGGCCACGTCCCGAGCGCGCACTTGGTTGCGCTGGGCCTGCAGCCTCGCTCCTTGCTTCGAATGCCGGCTCAACAAACCCTTTTGGGTGCCCTTTTGAGCACTTTTGGCCGCGGCCATGTTGTAATGCGAGCCCCCACCCCCAGCGCCCCAGTGGTGCACGATCGCGCGTCTGGCGGCACTGTCCGCTGCGTCCTGCTTGCACGCAAACTGCCCCGCCAACGCCTTGTTGGTGCCCTTGCCGAAGGCGAAACCCGCGTAGGCCTGCTTTTGCAACTGCCGCTCTTCGCGCAGCTCCGTGAACCTTCAGAGAGAGGGTGGGTGGGCAACGACGAATAAAGGAGAACAAAAATTACACACTTTGCAACCCAAGAACCATAACTTTCGAAAAGAAACCAAGCATTCATCTGTTCATGCTTTCAAACTCCTTCATTCGCTTCTTTCTCTTTACCGTTGAATGAGTTGGCCTCGTCGGCTGAGGGCGCGTGACTGGCCAATAGTTCTCCCTAGTGATTTGGCCTGATGCATGGCCGCTACTTCAGCGGCAACTTCTTCGGAGGTCGTCTCAATGCCCGCTTGCTTGTACCTGTGTTTCGAGTGGGGATGAGGGGGGGTGTACGGCGCAGAAAGTGAAATAAAGAAAGAGAGGAAAACAATGAAAAGTCAACGACAAACTTGTGAAGAGAACTCGGGTCCTAAACCGAGGAAGTGAATGGACGGAAAGTGGACAGTGGAAAGTTGAAAAAAAAACGGAAAAGCAAACAGGAATGGTCTGTTGGTATGCCTCATAATTAACTCACATGATCAGAAGCTTTTCTCGCTGTGCCGCCAGCACTGAGTCCCTCTTGTCCGCGGCTGGAAAGTGCTGCTGGTAGTAGCGGCGCTGGCTCCGGTGGCCGATCGACTTGGTGTGCCCACTCACGGCATCTTTGATCAACAGATCACCACCACCGCCTGCACCCTGTGGATTCGCTACAGTGACGTTGTGCAAGCCTGGCCGCCCCAGAAATCGCCGCGGGGTTGCTGCATCACTGGGTTCTTCTAACCCTTCGCTCGTGTTGTTGTTGGTGTTGCTGCCACTGCTAGATGTCGCGCTGCCTTCTTCTCCTGTGTCCTTTCTGTGGCTTTCACCTTCTTCAACTTCGAGTCCCTCCAACAGAGATTCTACAGAAGGGATCTCTTCTGTGTAAATAGCTGCTGGAGTGGCACTAGCACTAGTCTCGCTATCCACTGCTGCTGCTGTTGATGCTGCGCCTGTTGATTCTGCTGCTACTGTATCAGGAGGCGCGAATCCGTCTTTTGTACCGTAAATCTAATAAGTAAAACGGCAAAAAGGCAGGTTAAGAGAAGCACGTTAAAAAAAAAATGGCTATGCAGTAGAGAGGAAAACTGAAATAGGGCAATGCATGGGTTCCCTCGTAAATCAGACCTACAGCAACACCATTCAATCTCTTTCAACTCTTCTCCGATTACCTACACGCATAACATATACACATAATTACGGACGGTTCGTCATAAGTGTTTTCGCACCTCGGTAAAGTCATAGAAATCCACTACTTCGCTGATTTCTTCTTCGGTGGCATAGGCCACTTTGCAATGGCTCACGTCGATCATGTGCCGCTGGCAGCTCGAGGCGTCGCGGAAGAGCCTGGTGCAGTACAGGCAGCACCGGCCCCACCTCACTTTTTGGTGCAAGTACTCGAGCAAACCGTCCAAGTCCGAAATGAACCTATGATCACGGCACAACACAGATGAGCACAATACATGCGGGTCAGAACAGCACGGTAAAAAGCTAAAAAGACAGGGCAGGTGTGAAAATCACCCTCGTAGGTCAGAGCAGTTGCAAGTCAGAGCGCACGCAGGAAGAATCTATCTTACTCGGCTTCGGGCAGGAAGAAGCCGTACTTCTTGACCATGTATCCAAGAGCATCGGCTGGGGAAGCATGTTTCGACGAATCGAAAAGCGATTGACTCAAATCAATGTCTTCCCACTTCCTGTCGTCGTCTTCATCGCTGTCCTCCTCCTCGATGTCGTCATAATCAGAACCTGACACACCGCTACCATCTTCACTACCCGACTCAGATGCTTCGTCATCTTCATCTTTCACCCATCGAACTACTCGAATGTCATCCTCATCTTCTTCATGGGGACTGTCATCGTCTTCCTCATTGTCATGTCGATTCATCTCACTACCCTCCTTATTCTTTTCGTCGATATCCTCCGTCGAGCCTTCAACCTGCTCACCACTGCTACCAATGCTACTACTAGCCCCTGCTTTATCGGAAGTTCGCTGCCCTTTCCGTTTCTTTTCGCCTTTGGCTTGCGCTCTGGCTGCTTTTGCTCGCCGGATTGCGGCTTTCGACTTGGGCTTCTGTGGAACATCTTCCTCCTCGCCATCACCTCCCGCTAATTCGTCTACTACTCCTTTACCCCCCCGCTGCTGCTGCTGCTGTGAAGATGCTCCATCTTCCGACAACAGCTCCGGAAAACTGCGCAGAAAGAGCCGCACGTCAGCTTCGGACCGGAATGCTCGCGGCTCGCCTAATTCCGGCCTGGGCATTAGGAAGCATGCTATCCCACCACCACTACGACTACTGCTGCCACTACTACTACCACTTCTGCTGCTGCTACTCTTCTCGCTACTGCTACTGCCACCGTCAGTGCTGCAGCTGCTGCTGCTATTGTCACTGCTCGGAGGTTGCACTTGGGTCCAGCCTTTCACCCGCACGTAGGCCGCACTCGCCCACGCGCACTCGGATTCGTCGCTCGGGGCCTCGCCGTCTAGCTCTCGGGTCATCACCAGGCCACGGTAGTGGTCGTTGGTTCGCCAGCCCTTGGCACGGAGCACGGACCACAAGTCAGCCCAGTTTGCAGTTTCGGGGTCCCAAGCGTCCGCGTGGTCACCTTCTTCGGCCTCGTTCTCCCACACCCAGGGAGTTTCATCTACTCCTGGTCCGACTGAACTAGCCTGCCCGCCAACACCAGTGATTTGACTGCCTAACCCAGCAAGAACCCCTTCTAATCCAGCTTCTCCGCCAGCTAGATCGTCGCCATCTTCACCACTATTCCTAGACTTCATTTGCGACACGGCAAGGTCGGACCGCTCTCCCGTCCATCGGAGCGCCTCAACAGCAGCGAGAGCCCGACGGTCGTCCTCCGTCTGGAGCTTCCACTCAATGTCGAGGCCGTTCAACGCCGTCTGACGGACTTTCCCGTCAGAGCATTCGAACACAAAGGGCTTCTTTTTCTTCGGCAAGATGCGCCGCAAAGTTGCGGAAAATTTGATCGCTTTTTCTCCTGGTCCCGGAATTTGCGTGCACTAGAAAAAGAAGAAGAAGATAAAGGTGGTATTCACGTAAATAGGACGAGGCATGCACCACTAACTTCAGAACAGACACGCCTAAACCTAGCACTCGACAAGACTACAAAATGCTAGGGTACCTACCTCAATAACATCGCCAACAGCTAGGTCTTCGGCCGTAAAGTTTTCGTTTTTGTCTTCCTTCGCTGGCTTCTTGCGTTCGTCTCGAGTCTTTCCCGAGTTGCCCTTTTTCTCTTTCTGTAAACGATCGTGACAGAATAGGTGAGGTGCTATGGATAGATATTGAGACTGCTCTGTCTAGTGCTACGAAGAGTCCTAGCTAGTTGCAGGCAGTGCCATAAAAGAGAGATCCCTATACCTGAAAGTGCGGCATGCTCGTAGAAGTCTTGCGTGACACGTGTTCAAAAGTTGTGTCCTAGTTTACGCCTGCCCTTACGGCTCGTTCAAGAATTTAGCTTAGCTGATGCTCTGAGTTCACTAGACTTGGCGCCAAAGGTGCTCCTCGCCACCGATGCCCTATGGCTGGCACTTCCAACTCCTTCTTATTCGACAGAACACAAAGGAAATTTACAGCATTTTTTGGAGCATTCTTCTCCCAGTTCCCCCCCCCCTCCCCCCTCCCCCTGACTCCTGGCTGTCTGGCTGTCCCCCGCTGGGAACAAAGGAGGAATATTTGTCTAGAATTATGCACCAATCGGACGAAGAATCTTCCCAACAACCTTGGATTCGTGACATAATTTCTGCTGTTGTTTTGTGTCAGTGCCCATAGCATAATACAACTCTTCCACTCAACAAAATTAGCCGAAAAGCCCCGGGGGCATATCAAGTGTTCAACACCAGAGCACGCTACGATGAATCTCGTAGCGGCTTTGATTCTGATGCAGAGCTTTCGTTTGGCTGTTGCCGAGCCCCTGGGCGTGCACGTGGCGATTGGGGGACCAGACAGCATGGTGGTCTCGTGGTCACAGCAGAGCGCTGCATCGGCAGACGGCCCGAAGGTGCAATTCGGGACAAACCCCAACGAATACAACGTACAATCTGTTGGCGAAACGCGCTCTTACCTTGCTGGAGCCCTTCTGCACAACCACGTCACGCTATCTCCGCTGCAGGTTCGTAGTGTAATTCCCCCCTGAAGCTTTTTGTGCTCAAGGTTTCTCAGATTCGACAACTCGTTACACTGCGCACCATTGATGTATGCTTTGCCTTTTTTTAAAATGCTGGGCTCCACAGGCTGCGACTACCTATTATTACCAGATTTACGACCAAGACGCAGGTGCATGGTCTTCAAATTACGAGCTGAAAACGGTCCCCAGCGTGGGCAGCCCTCTGACATTTGCCGTGTTTGGAGACCTCGGAGACACTCAAGTGCGTAGGGTTAACAGATGGACTTGCTTTTATTTCCGTCAATTCAACGGAGAAGAAGAAGATATGTTTGATTGGAGTTGTCAGTTGCTGTCTACAGTTTCCATTTTAATTGTTCACTATCTTTCCTATGCTTTCACGTGCGCTTCTATCCCTCTTCACCTATTGCTGCAGGCGCACCACAACGGCAATTCCACCATCGAATGGCTCGGGAAAGTCCAAAACGACATTGACCTTATTTGGCACTCAGGCGACGTGGGGTAAGCTTTAGACACTGGCTTGTTGTATGATATGCTATACTCTTGCGTGTACGTTGAATGCTACTCAAGCCCTTAGTATTGTTGTCTAATTATTTTCTTCGCGACGTTTGTGCGCTGCGTATCCCAACTCGTGCAATTCGAGTACAGGTACGCGGACGACAGCTTCCTGCACAAGGGCTGCGAGTTGCAGTCGTGCTACGAGCAGGTGTACGACGATTTCATGAGCGAGATGGACTCGACTGCCAATGCCAGCAAAGTGCCCTGGATGGTGGCGCCGGGCAACCATGAAGTCGAGTGCCATGACCCGGTTGGTTACTCTGCTGTGTTATTTGTTTTGGTTTCTTGATTTCTAGAACCATTGATACTATTGGCGTTGAAGCTGGCGTTTTTGAGGAAAAGAAACCTCACCTACAAACAATTGAAATGCAGTTTTTTTTTTCTTTTCTTTTTTTCATATTTTGGCGCTTCCTTCTCTTTTCTTCCGTTCTTTGAAAAGGTGTGCTTCCTGAACAAGTCGACTCGCGACAGCTTGGCCAACTTCAGCGCTTACAACGCGCGGTTCCAAATGCCTTCGAAAGCCACCCAAGGCAACACCAACATGTGGTACAGTTTCGATGCCGGGCTGGTTCACTTTGTGTCCTTGGATTTGGAGACCGCTTACCCGGGCGCTGCGGAAGAAAACCGGTATAAATTGCCGTTAAAAAAGAATGAAAAAGTGGAAGACGCATACACGACTTACATTCTGCTGACATCTTCGTTGTTGTTTCTTCACGTATAGCTACGTGTTCCCAACCGGCGGTTTCTACGGCAACATGACGGCGTGGCTGATTGCTGACCTGGCAGCAGTGAATCGCTCGCTAACGCCATGGGTCCTCGTCAGTGGGCATCACCCCATGTAAGATGGTGCTTGTTTGTTTGTTGATAAAAGAATAGGAGCAAGGGACTTGGCCACCTCAACTATCATAAGTAGTGAGTCGTACGAGAGATAGTAGTCTACGCAAGATATCGTTCTCTTCTTCGTTAGTTGCACATGCTTGATGAATACAAGTTCATTTTTTCCCTCTCACAGCAACAGCTCTATGATCCTTCTTCACACTCGTTGATATCTTCACTCTTCTTCTTCCTCGCTCATTTTCCTTGCTATTCCTCCGCCTTGTCCACTTACACTACTGTAGGTACGCCGAGGGCAAAGTAAACGAAGCGATGCAGGCGGCCCTGGAAAACGTACTTTACGACTACGAAGTCGACGTAATGTTTACGGGCCACGTGCACCACTACGAGCGCGACTACCCCGTGTACCAAGGTAGTAGTTTACATGTGATAGCTTCTCTTGGAAGAATGCTTTTTAAATTAGTTCATAAAACAAGGCGCACGAATTCGCGATGTTCTAAGCTCCTACTGCAGCTAAGTAGCTTGGCACTGCTACACATTGTTTTTACACACTTCCGAGTGCTGACATAACATGTACTTCAAAATCTTGGAAGTTGAAGTTCAATCTGTCTTTCTTCCCCCCTCAATCAAACTACGCCCTTTTGTTTCGCTTCCCAACAGGCGTGCGCGAGTCCACGAGCTACGTGGATCCTCGGGCCACGGTGCACATCATGCTGGGTGGCGCCGGCAACGACGAAATGGACGACGCGCAAGCGGTGAACCCGAACAACAAGAAGAAGAAAAGCAACCAGGAAGAACACCCCCAGGAGGAGGGTTTGACCGAAGAACAGAAGTTGGCGGAAGAGGCGTCGGCAGGTGCCATCGCGGGAGCTGCTGAAGCCGATGCGAAATTGTATGCCAAGAAGATCAACGACGGAAGCGACTGGGAAGCCGTAACTGATTTCGGCTACTTTGGGGCAGGGTTTGTCGAGGTACGATGTATTAGTGTATGAGCAAGTTGTGTTGGAGAAGGCTTGAAAAGTAATAATACAGAGCACCTTTGAGCGACTGCGTGCTGACGTTCCCGTTTCTCTTCTTGTTTCATGTCCAGCTTCAGCGGCTCCTCTTTCTCTACCCTTGTTCGTTGTTGTCTTTTTGTGCTCAGGTGTACAACGCGACGCACATGCACTTCAACTACGTGCGCACGTCCTCTTCCGAAGTCTTTGACGACGTGTGGATCGTGAAAAACAGCCACGCTTAGAAACCTTCTTGTTCCTCTCGGGTCCGTTGGTCTTCAGCATTCTTGCGGCAGCCTTCCTCTTGTTTTCTGTTCTTTTACTCTCTTCGCTGAAAAGTGCTAGAAGCATTCAGAGGGAGTTCGCTTGTGCGTCTCTATAGGGCCCCGGACTCCTTGATCTCTCTCAGTGAAACCAAGGGAGGGGAGGGGGTTTCAAACGCCAATGAAGAAGAAAAAAAAAAAAAAAGCGTTGGAAATGAGACGGCACAGAGCGCTGATAATAAGTTGAAGAGCCACTCGCTTAGTAGGGTGCCTTAGTAGGGTGGCCTTCATTTGTAATCTGTGCCCTGTGATGTGTTATTGACTTATTGTTAATTGTTGTGATTAAAATTTGTTTTGAAATCGGAATTCACAGCGGCGGTGGTATATGTAGATTTTAACATGGAATTGTCAGTAGGCTGCGATAATGATGCCTCTTTTTGCTGCTGCTTTGCGTTCCAAGGTCAAAGGTTGGAGGTGGCACAACGGAGGCACTCCGAACTCCGAAATAAAATTCATAATTAGTATTTCTTGTTGCACTGGTACTCAACGAGTTAAGTTATCGGGATTCTATTGGAAATCAAGTACCCCCCTGTGCTTCCTCCTATCCGCAGTCCACAGTCCACAGCGCAAAGAAAAAAAGCGGCCCCTCAGGGCCCGTGTCAAAACCTGTCTGCATGTGAGCTGCGTTCGCAAAAGAAACGCATAATATTGCGCTTAGTGCACCCGTCCTGCTGCTTCAATACCAATAGGCGAATCAACATCCACGTGGTTCATGCTAGCCACTAACTGTTCCATCTCTGCATCGCTATCATCGTCGTCTTCCTCCTGCAAACCCTCTGGAGTGTCTGTCGCATCGGTACTGTATTCTCTGGAGCTACCTTTTACAGCGCGGTTTTTCCACAGTCCACCGTATCGGTAGTGTGGGTGAGCTGCATCGCCATCAGGCACTCCGCCGCTCGCAACCTTCCAGCATTTTCCGCAAACTAGGCGCCAGGCTTTGGTCTCGTCTACTTGGCATCGCACGAGCAGATCGCTTCCTTTAGAACAAGTGTCGCAAGACTTCTGTCCTACCTCTCCGGTAGCAGCGCCTTCTCGTTTCGCACGTTTGAGCGCTTTTGCTGCTTTCACAGCTGCTTTGCGTTCTTGTCGAAGATCTGCGTCAGTTTTTACCTCAACGTTTGCGTTGTTCTGGCCTATGTCGAGGGTGTCCTCAGCTGCGCTATTCTCGTCCTTCTGGCTGCCTCCCGAAGCTCCTTTGAGCTGTTTACGAGCAGAGTTGCAGCTTTTACTGCATGTTGTCACCTCATCCCAGCACCTTTCCCATTTCTTGCGCCAAGTAAACGGGCGATTGCAAACGACGCAAACTTTCTCTGGGAGGTTTTCTTTCTTTACACCTCGAGGCATCCGCCGGCTTGCTCCACGTGCGTAAGCTCTAGTGTCAACGAAACGATGAGCTGGGACTAGAAATGATCGAAGAGTTGGGAGATATAGCAAGGAAAGAGTCCAGAAACGCGGGCCCATTACTGGTTCATCCAATTTACTGAAGTAAGCTATAGTGCTCGTCGGAACAAAGACTACAAACACTTCTTACGATGACGACACGCAAGTACATGAGATGACGACAATAACAACGACAACACTCAGCGACATCTTGAAATTACAGGGACAATTGGGCAAGACAGCCTTTCGTCCTTTCGTATTTCGTATCGTAATAATATCTCGTAGCATCTATCTGTAGGGTCGAAGTCGAAACACAGGGAAATGGAAACGTATGAAACAAACCCGGATTTTGCGCGTGTTTCGTTTCTAAGAAACACAAAAAGCGCCGCCCTGGGCGTTTCTGGTTTCGAGAAACGAAACATAAGGGTTCCGCGCGCCGTTTCTCCAGCAATCCGGC
>Ga0307979_1001254_pt1 | contig 18011 bp, 15 predicted proteins | sample OrgLakmetage1058_FD_201833 | JGI IMG/M metagenome (GOLD analysis project Ga0307979, IMG submission 201833) | Saline water microbial communities from Organic Lake, Antarctica - #1058 | ecosystem: Environmental > Aquatic > Non-marine Saline and Alkaline > Saline | place: Antarctica: Organic Lake...
TTATTTTGTACATCAAAACGACCATCTTGATTATTTTGGAATTGTGACGACTGTTTTGATTTTTCGATGAAAAATAGGGACTGTCTTGAAGTTTACCCAAAGATTTTTGAGGACGTGCACCGTGCACACTACACCAAAGAAACAAAAAATCCCGTGACACGGCGGGGCAGACGTCGGTGACACACGGTGGCAACTCTTTTGCTTGGCGGCACTTTTGTGGATTCTGGCTCATTGTTCGTAGGATTTGTCACTTGGTTTTCTAATCTGTACCTGGTCCAGATCAAGCGAAGATGCGCCTCAAAATATGCTCAACCATCGCGGCCCTGGCATGTGTCAGTATCCATTATACGGTCATGGCTTACCATATTGATGACTCCAAAGGACCAGCTCGTACGTTTGATGGCATCGGAGCAATCAGCGGAGGCGGCGCAACATCAGTGCTCTTACCTTTTTACCCTGAGCAGCAGCAGAGCGAAATTTTGGACTATTTATTCCTCCCCAACTTTGGCGCATCACTGCACATGATCAAAGTGGAGATCGGTGGGGACGCCCAGTCCACCGATGGATCCGAGCCTTCCCACATGCACGACCCTACAGACGAGAACTACGAACGTGGTTATGAGTGGTTCATCATGTCCGAGGCGAAGAAGCGCAACCCTAGTATTAAGACCTTTGGACTGCCATGGGCATGGCCTCAGTGGGTCTCCTGTACACCTGGTACTATGGAAAACTGTACGGGTTCTCCTTACTCTTACCCAAACCAGTCAGCAACCTACATAACCAATTGGATACAAGGAGCCAAAGATCACTATGGGATTGAAATTGACTATGTGGGTTCTTGGAATGAACGCGACTACAACGCAACGTACCTCAAAACTCTCCGAAAGTTCCTTGATGATGCTGGATTTGTCAACACCAAGATAGTGGCTGCAGACAATCATTTTGAGGATATTTCAAAGTCCGTGCTTGAAGATAGCGATCTCGCCGATGCGGTTTGGGGCATTGGCGCCCACTACCCTGGAACTACCTCCGGCAATGCTGCTGAAGAAACGGGCAAACCACTATGGTCCTCTGAGGAAGCTAGCACCTACAACAATGCCATTGGTGCCGGGTGTTGGGCTCGGGTATTGAACCAAAATTATGTGAACGGTAATAAACATAAAATTTAAACTTGACTGACCACTCTTTTACATTCTAACCCAATCTTCACCCATTATAGGTAACATGACGTCGTCGATATGCTGGAATTTGCTTGCAGCTTATATGAAGGGCACTATGTGGTACCGTGCCGGTTTGATGACGGCCCTCACGCCATGGTCTGGTGCCTATGGTTCCATTCGTGCACAAGAATCGTTCAGTGCTGGAGCGATGATTTGGGCTACAGCGCATACAACGCAGTTTACGGAGCCAGGCTGGTCGTATCTCGCCAATGGGACAGGTGCAGGTACTGGAAGTGGCTTCTTGCAACTTGGCGGGTCGTACGTTACTATCAAGAATTTTGATACGGGTGACTTCTCCATCATCATCGAAAAGATGAGTCGCAATCAGTCGTTCTGTGTGCGCCCTCATGTTCGGGAGTTTGAGACCGCTAGTGAGAATGCAACATTTCTTCTTGGTGGAGAGCTGGCAGCTAATACTACTACTCTTTATTTGTGGCGGTCTCATTGGGCCCACTCGCAGAATGATACGACAGTAGAGTTTGAGCAGCAAAGTCCTGTTGTTATTTCAAACGGACAGTTCAGTCTGGAAATACTCGTTGATTCGGTCTATACTTTAACAACTTTGAACACAGGCCAAAAGGGTGCGCATTCCACTCCACCAAATCCAGCACTCTTCCCCGAAATACACGTTGATGACTTCAGCACGTGCGCAGTTCCTTCAAACCCGGTAAAGTTGCCCGTGAAATACTTGCATGTGTGATATCGATCTATTGAACTCTTTCTTTGTTTTAGGCATTGTTTTCAGACCAAAACGGAATTTGGGAATGTGCTGATTCCGGGGACGAGGCTCATGGCACTGTCATTCAGCAACGTGTACCCCTTCAACCGATTGTGTGGGGAGGGGACATTCGACCGCACACGCTCATTGGCCACCGGGATGCAAAGAATACGTCGTTGATTATTGATGCAAGGATTACACAGGTCCAAGGCTCACTCTTTGTTGGCGTACACATGCAGGGGACGAACGATTACACTGGAAATGACTACGGAACTTTTTTTGCGGTGGACTCAACTGATTCATCGTGGGCAATCTACGATTCACTCGAAGATGTTGGTAAATTTCTTCGAGCCAAACTCAGGGGCAACCTTCGTAACTCAGATGCCTACACTGCGTCGCCAAGTTCTGACACTATGGATATTCTCCCAGGGGTCTGGCACTCCTATCGAATTGACATTAATGGGACCATTGAGCATGGTTTCTTCGTAAACGTATGGGTTGATGACAACCTGGTGGTCGAGAACTTTTCCTACGGTGGCATGACAACCTCAGGGCATGGAGCCCTTGGTACCATCGATTTTGGACACTTCACTCAGTTCGATAACTTGCAACTGTATTCAGCTTATTCAAGCTGCCACTCAGAGCTCGTTCCAGGTGCTACCGTCGCTATCGTGGAGTGCAGCTCGGAAATTGGACCCACCAACGCTTCCCAGTGGGCTTGGGCTCCTGAAACACTTGGAGGTTGGACTGGATCCTTTTACATTCGCTCGAATTCGTCCCTATGTATCGAGTCGATCCCTGTTGGCAATGATGCGTGGCCCCTTCAAATCAATCAGTGCGATTCGTCAAATCCATATCAAAAATGGGAATGGAATTTTCATGGCATATCCCCTGACTACGAGCGCAAGTCTATAATCTTCAACCCAGATTTCAATCGCTGCTTTACAATTGATTCGAGCGTTGGCCCTGATATTGGAAGCCCTATGTACGCTTCACGTTGCATGGAAGCAAATGATGGCCAGCTCTTTTGGTTTGATCATGATGAAGCTGAGATTGGAAATGAATGGAGCTCAACTTGCCTTGGGGTGTGCTAGGAAGTCAGTAATTAGCAGTGTGGAACTGCCAGAACGTATCCGGATGTACTGATGAATTGTGCCTCCATATTCCACAGCGAAATTACTTATATACTCTCTTCTTGGGATTCTATGGTTGTCCTATATTTTATTTGTAGAATTTTTTTGAGATAACTGAAAACAGTGCTGATTCCATAAGTCCGACTTGCGATTCGAATATTTCGAATAGAACCATAAAACTGAATAATTCGGGCGCAACTATGCCCGACGCTTGAGAAAACTTAGTGACGATGGCCCGCTGGGGCAAAAATAGCCCCAAAATAGAAAATAGCCCGGAGAGGTGCCTCGTGCCTCGTCGACCTGGGACGAGGCACACGAACGCGCTGACTTGTTCGGAGAAAATTCGAAGTTGGTACCTTTTTCGTCCTTCTGAAGCGAATTTGCTGTTCATTTGGATCCGTGACTGCTATGTATTTGCCTTCCTTTGTTTTTGGGAGAATACTTAACTCTGCAGACTAGACATGCCGGACCCCGTAGGGGCATTCGTAGATATCCCGTAGGGGCGTTAATAGATACCCCGTAGGGGCGTTAATAGATACCCCGTAGGGGCATTACTTTTTCTCGGTGGCGTCGCGTCGTTGTCGTCTTCGCTTCGCACCAAACTGCCTACTAAATGACTAAATGCGACGCGATTCTAGGTGCTTCTATAGCAAGTCTAGCATAGCTGCTTATGTGCTAGTTCTCCAGCTGTGATATTGGCATTGTACACGTAGGACTTTTAGGAACACTCGGCAACGTAAATAGCAAATAGCAAGTAGCAAGCCAAGTAGCTCGTGGAATGAGTCTGAGTGTAAGGAGTTAAAAAATGGTACAGCTGAGACATGATGACCTAATGACCTAAAGCAGCCTTCTCAATTGCAGCAGATTCGTTGAGGTAGTGGGATCTCATTACATTTATGGCCCAGCCTTTAATCTATGCCTTTGTATTCGCTGCATGCTCTCCATGGGTAGCTCTCTCGTGCTCAGTCGCCAACACGAGTGCTTTTCCCACACATAGTGTGGTATCTTCACGTGGCCGTCGCCTGTCTACTGTTAGCAGTGCCAGCCGAGATAATGCGCCTGGAGCAGCGGCTGCAGCATCAGCGCTGAGTTCTGCGTACGTTTTCGCAGAGATCGAGGACAGCGGGCCGGAGCCCTTTCGAGACGTACTACACGACGCAGCTACTCATTTCGGGTTCAAATTTTGCGGCATGGACTGTGAGCAGCGTGAAAGATGGCACCGCAAATCGAAGTGGCGGCAAGCATGTCGTATGCTAGTGGGCGGCTATGTGATGGGAACTTGTCCAGGCCAGGCGTACTTCACTGGCGATGCTTGGATACCGTGTAAAACGATTGTTGCGGTGAGTTATTTTGCAAATAGGTCTGTATACTTTTACTTCTCCTTGAATCACAAGTCTTTGTTTGCGTCATTCGTCAGTTGCGGCATCCTGTCGACCGAGTTCTCTCAACGTACATGAGCTGCCAGGCTGATTCAAAGCAGGACAAGTGTGCGTCCGAGTATCTGGATGCTTCTGTCGTGGGCTACCGCCGCTGGGCGGAGCACCACAAAAATTTCGTGCTGTTGCGATTAGCGCAAGACCGCGACAATGTTCTAGGCCCCGAGCACCGCGATGCCTGCGCTAATCCAGCTGGCTGTCTGCACAATACGCCATGTTGGTACAAGCATCATCAACACGTAGAGCTCGATGGCACAGCTTACGCTCTACAAGTAAGACATTTAGGATTCTCTTCAGGCGATCGGATTGAAGTTCTCTTGTAAACTCTTTTATCAAGCATTGGAAGTTGGACACAGAGGATAACTTAGCTAATTAAAGGAGGCCGAAATATCCATATGAATCTGGCGAAGTTAAAAAAAAATGTATCGTAATTTATTTTGACGTGCCTACGCGTGTTCCTAGCAAAAAGCTGAAGCTCGATTGAAAGAAGCCAACGTGGTAGCGATTTACGAACGCTTTGCAGAGTCGTTATATTTGATGGAATGCAAGACAGGCTTCAGCACGCTCGGCCACCGCCATAGACGAGTCGCTGTGTCACATCCGAACGCTGGGAAACCTGGCCATCCCGATGCAACTTCCAGTGGAAGGATGACGGCTGAAGATTTAGAAAAATATGAGCGGTGGCGGTCTTTGATGCGGAAAGATCCTGAAGTGTTAGCCATTCTGCAGCGTGAAATGGTCGTGTACACTGCGGCGCTGGCAATTTTTGAAGCCCAGCTTAGTGAATGCGGAATTGTACGCAACGGCTCAAAGGTAAAGCTTTCGTTGATGCATTTGTGATCAAAGCCATTGAAAGTATTTAAAAACATATTGCCGTTCTAATTTTCAACGTTGCGTGATGCGTGTACACATCCGTGCTTCGGTAGGTCACGATGGACCGAACTGCTTCAGGCCACGTCCGAAAGCAGCCAAGCTCAGCGCTCGCGGGCGCGCTAGCCAGTCAAGGTCATAGGGCAGGCGGCACTGCAGCTGCGATGGCTTTTGCTACTGATGCCACAAAACGCGAGGCAGAAGCTGCAGTAGGCACTTTGATACAGCAAGTGCACGCGAAGCGCGGCAACCATCACCCAGTTCTTCAATCGAATGAGGCCCGAGGCGGGGCTGTAGGTTCTGCCGCCACAGTGATGGGTCCATCGGGTGTAGCACTTACGCCGCAGCAGCTTCAGGAATTCCGTGCTTATCAAACTGCATCGCGGTCAGGTAGAAGTGGTTTCAAGTTCGGTGATTCGTCAGGCAACGCAATGCCACGGTCAAAGGATGGTGCCAGTGCTGTAAAAGACTGGTCGCCAGGCCATCACATTCCCATCACTGAGAAAAGACGCGTTCGCGGTGGACTCAGTCGTCTCCACATGGAGCGCTTCCCCAATCCCGAATTGCATTGAGAAAATTCTATGTAGTACGCACATGAAATTATAAAATATAGATCGGAAGTCATTTCGCACAAATAAGTGTAGCATGCTTAGATCTTGGAACGTGCCTCTATAACGTATAATTTCGGTATGTTTCTTACTGGCGCGGGCCTCTAATGGGCCCGGAAGTGATTGAGGAAAACAGATCGGAAGTGCCTACGGAATTCAGCACAGATCCGGAAGCAAGTTTCTAAGGCAAAATGATAAGCTTGAATCGGCACGCGTAGTTATAACCAACCACATTCTCGAGAAAGTTGAGACTGGCCCCGAAGGGCCGGAATTAGAAGGCTAACAGGTTAGAGAAGAAAAGCAAAGCGGCGCAAACTAAAACTAAGGAGTTGGCGTGTTATAATCCGGATTTCGTTATAAATAAACACGGAGTGCTTTTATTATTTTCATCTAGACAACAGCACTTCCTAAACACCGTTCTAGTAATATCATTATTTGTATGCACTCTCCTGTGACCTTGCGTAATATAAAGCATATTCCTCAATAAAGAAGTGCTCACTTGTAAGTTAAGGTGATTATGTGATATCCTCGGTAGACGGTAATGATTGTAGTAGTAAAGCGTGTGGCCTGCCCTCGGTGCTTTTCGACAATTTTGCCTTCGAAACAATGAAGACCTGATGAAATTGCGTACGCGTTTCTGTGACCGGTAACTTAGCTCGAAAATATAGTAGTAGTTGATAAGTACTGAGTCGATAACCTCATATTTGCAGTGATCGAAAAATGCTTTTCACACAGCAGTGAGTAGCGTGGTCAGTCGTCTACATTCTTTTGTATCGACATTTTGCCAAGGTTGACCATGAGCTACACAGTAAGTAGTTGTCTATAAAAATACTTGCTATCCAACTAGAATCGTAAATCGCAATGAAAACTTTAGGATACATTCCGTTATTCTTCTTCGCGCCTCGTAGTGTGCAAGGGGCAAAAGTAGTGACGATTATTTCTGTTGCCTTGTCAGCAGGCATTTGAGAGAGTTGACAATTGTGAATTTTGAATTTATGATCAGATCATGTTTTAGATAAGCATATAATTATGATCACGGATGCAAGCGCCGCCGATGTCCTGACTGATAAGGGCCAAAATTTGCTTTTTGAGTATTTGAGTAAAGAAATGATTATGTGCACAATTACAATTATTGTAATTATACGTAAAGCGAAGCCATTATAGTCATCACTTCATACATTATACATCAGCCTTCCACAGAATGCTACTTACATCTAAGCTCAAGAATCAAGCAGCAAATCACTGCGGTAATACTGCAGTAGTCTTACATGTGATTTCGCGTTGTGCATGGTGCAGGAGTGGTGTTATAAATTTCGAAGGGACGTGGTGATCGATTGTGTACTTACTACATGTAAATAGATGCACGTATACAATGCAACTGCACATGTAGTAAATTTAGCGCCACAATCCAACCACAACTCAGAACGAGACAATTTGTTGTTATCCAGCAATTTACACGCACTCTGAGTAAGATAATGCTTGTACGCTGAACTGTTAAAGCGAACGTGTTGTCTCTTTATAAACATCCTCACATACTTCTCTTATACCTTCTTCAGGAACGTTCGAACATCATGCGCTTGATAAGCCTTTTTCTCCTGGCTGTTGCTGTGAGACTTGTGGCGAGTGAGTGCCCAAATGCTTGTTCTGGGCAAGGTGACTGTGGTGCATACGATCAGTGCACTTGCTATCGGAACTGGCAAGGTGCTGACTGCTCATTGCGAACGTGCCCATTTGGAACCGCTCATGTTGACTCGCCCAAAGGCGACCTTGATCTCTCCGCCGACGATCTGAGCGGGCCAGACAAAACCATACTCATGCATTCGACGACATATCCGCACGGAACCCAAGAGCAGTTTCCCAATATGACTGATTCTGTAGGTAATTTGTTGGTTGACAGCGCTCATTATTACATGGAGTGCTCAAACAAGGGCATTTGTGACCGTATGGTTGGCTCATGTGAGTGCTTTGAAGGCTATGAAGGTTCAGCGTGCCAACGTGCATCATGCCCGAACGATTGTTCGGGGCACGGTACCTGTGAACACATCAAGACCTTAGCTGCATTGAGTGGTGGTAATCAGTACAGCCTTTGGGACGCCGATATGACTATGGGGTGCTCATGTGACGCAGGGTACTCTGGGCCCGATTGTAATGAACGAACTTGCAAGCTCGGTATCGACCCGCTCTATGTAGACGATGACGCGACTGCTCGAGTGGAATCTGTGACGTATCGCATTTCCGTCAACACTACAGAGCTCGATGAGGACGGAAAGCACATTCTGAGTGGATCGTACGGCCTTGAATTCTTTGACGCGCTTGGTGAAGATTACATTACAGCACCCATCGCAGTAGACGCAGATTGCACAGGCGTTAAAAGCGCTCTTGAAAGTTTGCCCAATAAAGTCGTTCCCTCTGGAACTGTCTCTTGTACTTTCCAGTCCGAATCTGCTCTAGGAAGCGATGGTGTTACCATGAACCTCAAGTTCGTTCAGTATTCCCTCACATTCCGTGGTAATCCCGGATATCTCAAGCAGCTTGAGGTAGAAACGCACCTAGATGGTAAGCGCCCTACAGTATATGCTCATGATAGTACGCAGGAGAATATGCAGATTGCGCAATTTCCCGCTGCCGTGACCATTTTCAACACGGGTATGACCGGTGAACGCACGGATTACTTTGCGACTCAATGCCGCAACGTCTATGCAAGTATCAAAGCCGAGACTGAAAATACTGGGATCCTGGCCACGACGACTGTCGATGTACTAGACTTTCCCGAGCTCAATTCCGGTTTCTATCTTGACGGACTCGACAAAACGGAGAGCAAGCTCCTCAAGTCATGCCTCGGTGATTCCGATGGAAATATGGACGACAATGTTGAGGTTTATAATTGGGACTATGGCTCGATCGTCAGTTTTGACTCGGCCAAGCACCGCATGATGTCCTCGCACCCACACGCCATCAAGCTTGTTGAGGTAGATCCGGCTGATGGCGACTTCGCCGGTGGTATGTACTATTTGACTTGGTGGGAGCCAGTGCAAAAGAAGTTCATTCTGGCAAATTTTCCGAGTTCGTCGATGATTGGGAAGACATTTGCGGTATTTGCTACGGATGGAGTAGTAGAACGAGTAATAATTGACCGCCGATACGGCTTTGCTGACAAGGACGATGACGCGTATGAGGCCAGTGACTTCGGCATTGGTGAAATCAATTCAGGTGATCACGACTACGACGGCGATGGTATTAGTGAGCGAAAGGACATTGATCCTCGCGTCACTGCTTACTTTACGGCAGCATCGAATGTACTGTACACTTCGGTTGATACTGCATGTGAGTCTGCAGACAAGGTAATCGAACCGTGCTTGAAGCGCGGAGACATGATCTTTGTCATCGACTCAAATTACCTTACGTCCAGTTATGACCCCTCGTACAACAATGGCACTACCCATCCTGCCACTTATGGTTCCAATGCTACTTACGAATCGGGCAACCTGTACAAAATTGAGCGAATCTATACTGCAGCGCCAACAGCAAGCACCTTTTCGATTGAGAACCGCCACAGGATTGTGCTTGACAAGAATATCCCTTTTTCTGGAATGCACACTACGAACCTCTTTGAGCACCTTCACAGCAACACTACGTTGGCACCAGAAGCAGTGGGTGTTGTAAATCTATTCAAATTTACGCCTACCGTGGATGCCGGAAATTATGATTATGCTACCCCATGCTCTAACCGCGGCACCTGCAATGATGGACACTGCGAGTGTTTCAAGGGCTACACCAATGATAATTGTGACTTGCAGAGCGCCCTTGCGTATTCAACGGTTATGGAAATTTAATCATGAGCAACAAAAATGCAAAAACTTCGGGCATAACGGCATAAATGAAACTACGAGGGTGGCGAATGAGCGCATGATCAATAGTCGCACTACTGGGATTACTGTACGCTCAACTGTGTCAACCAAACTGCAGTAATGGTTGACCCTTTTTTCAAGCCAAATAATTCATGCGACCAATGTACATTTTCCAACATCCAAAAACATATACAACAATGCAATTTGTTTTCAATTGTGATGGACATGATATTAGGTCCAGTGTAGATCTAGCTTAGAACCTCAAGCAAATTCGTAGTTCTCTGTTCTCAACCTGATTCAGCTCACTTATAGCAAAACCTTAGCACTCTAGCACCTCGTCTAATTGAATTTCTTTTAAATTTGAAATCGGCGATGTCCACACAATCTTCGAGCTCGCTTCTCATTGAAGATTGAAGTAAGGGATTATATCGTACACGTAGTGTGCCCCCATTACCCATTACTCTCTCTGACTTTGCTATCATGCTAAGGGCAAACAAACAGCAATGGCCAAGGCTAGGTACCTCGAGAATACAGCACCATTTTATATTTTATTATCTAGAAATCTGATCCACGCAAATTTACTCCGCGCTCTTCATACGCGCAAAGCACAACTATATAAGTACAAGAATTTCCCTTGTGAAATACACTTGGACTGCTGGAGCTAATCTAAGGCTAAATAGGAGAAATAGGTGAAATTGGCTCCATCGCTGATACACTGGCGCGCGGATTGGCTTCGCTACTCGCATTGTTGCGACGCTGTTGCACGAGACGCCAGCCAGCGCGGTCGGCAACGGAGACTAAGTCGGATGCTTTGACCAGAGGCGGCAGCGTCCGGTCATCAACGCGGCGGTACGGTCCTTCGTTGTCCCTGTTGTCCAAGAGAAGCTCTCCCGGTTGCTTCTTGCGGCTGGGTGTGGTTGGTGCTTTCACGGGTTCGCCCGCCAAGAGTTCGTGGCTCAACCAATTCGTGAGCTCCGTGCATGACACGCCACCGCTTTTGTTATTGTCAATTATCGCAAAGCACTCGTGGCGCCAAGCCAACATGAGGTCGTTGCCGCTGCCGCCTGGAGCAGCATTACTGGAATTCCGCGGAACTGGCGCTCCGAGCTTTTCCAATAGGCGAAGGTTGTTGCGCTGCAAGCTCTTCATCATGTAGCCAAATTCTATGGCGTCGATTTCTCCGGAACCTGCAGTGATGGACAACAGAGGCATGTAAAGCTCATTTGAGACGAGATCGCACACAAGGTGGAGTCAAACGGATTATAACAAAATAAGGGGTCGAGGAGAGAATATAGTAGTTTGTTCGCAAAGTTGGGCTCTAATCGACTTGAATCAAAATTTAATGGTATTGTGTACGAAAGTCAAACAATATTATCTTATCGTTTTTTTCGTACCGTCCATATCGAGAGATTCGAAGGCGATAGACACTTCGCGGTGAGTTGGATTCAAAAACACGCGCGAATTCCGCCGTGCGACACCCTTTTGGGGACTCTGAGGCCCGGGGCCGCTGTCTGTGAAAACTCTTCCACTTTTCAACCGCTGGGCGTCTTGCTCCAAGAGGTCACTTTCAAGCGCTTTTCGCTCCGCTTCCATCGCCGGGTCCGCCTTTGAATTATGAAATATTAAATCGAAGAAATGAAACGCTTGGAAAGAGAAGAATGAGGAAAGTGATACCCAATTGATCAATTTCTTCCCCCATGAAAGAATAAAAAGAAAAAGAAAGGAAGCATTGATTGAAAATCTTATAAGAGTGTGCCCTTGCAACAATCACCTTGAGGCGGTCCACTTCGCGCATCAACGCCACCAAGTTAACCTGGCACCCAAGCATATGCCTTGCGTCTGCTTGGTCGCGCTGCAACTGCTTCGACCGGTTTACTGCCGTCTGCAAGAAAGTGCGCGCTTTCCCGGCCGCTCCTCTAGAGCCCCACTGCGCCACCGCCGCCGCTGCAATGTCTTGCAAACCCTCGTGGGCCCGCCGGCATGCCGCCAGGGCCAGGCGGTGCTTCGCGACCCGAGCAATGAGCGCTTGCTTGTCGTCGGCCTGCCGCAGCAGGTGCACCCGCAGCCGCGGCCCGAGCCCGTCCCCGTCCAGAGAGCGGTACTTTACAGGAAAGTCAGCAACCTCATTCACGTCACCAAGAACACTGGGGTGGTACTGGAAGTAATCGACCACCCGTGTAGTCTCATCAGCCTCATCGGAAAAAGAACTTTCTTCGACAGGGTTGTCTGTAGTTGCAACAACGTCAACGCTTGGAGTAACTGCAATATCATCCTCATTGCCCTGTGCAGCATCGACAGCAGTTGAAGCTGCCACCTCCATGTTATTACCACTATCAGTGCTCGTAGACGTCAGCTGACTTGGCACTGCTGCTCGGGCAATTAGTTTGCGGGGTTGTTCTTGTTTTGCGCAGAGCCATCGGAGGGCGTCACGCCACTTGTGCGACGCGGCGTAAGCGCCCCGTTTGAAGAGCCACAGCACGCAGCGGTGGCGCTCGTTGCGCACGCGCACGAGCTTGGCGCCGAGCGCTGCGAGCGCGGGCTGCACGACGAGTTGCCGCTCGCCGCGCGACCAGCGCAGCGCTCGTGCGCCCATTCCTTCAGGGCCCTCGGCATCATTCTTGACGGCTTCAGCTGGCCCGCTTTCTGTTCGTGCTGCTTCTACTCCCCCCTCTGCTGCTGATAACCCACCCGCCCCTTCAGTGAATTTAGCCATGCGTGCTCCTACGGTAGTAGTGGCAAGTGATGGTCGTAACCCGAGTCGCTCAACTGCCGCTCGTCTCTCCGCTTGCATGGGCACGATCACACCGACACTGAAGCGCACTAGCCGCATGAACTCGCGGTCGCGTTGAGCTTGCGCAGCTGCAGCGACTTCCGTCGCCAATTCGGTGAGCACTCCTTTTACGCGGCCGCGGCGTTTGGCGAGCTTGCGAGCTTTTATCCGCAGCGGCAAAAGTTGCCACTCGTACATGGCCAGGCGATTGGGGGTGTTGACCATGCGGCGAAATTCAATCGTGTGCGCTGCCGTAGTCATGGAAGTCGTTTGGGTCATAGCGCGGCGCTCGACCTGGTGTCGCGCGAGGGTTGTGAAATCCAGGTGAGCTCGCAGCGTTCGAAGCCGCTCAGCCGTGAGCAGCGCTTGTGCGCGCATTCGGACGTCACCCGCGCCGACGCAGCGCTTCCTCAGGAAGTGTTTGGCGTGCCGCTGCGGGCCCGCTTCCCACTCGCGTTGTTGGGCAATGCACGCATCGAAGAACCGCCGAGCTTCGGTCTGCAGCACCCACCGCACCAGGCGCTGGTGGGCACCAAAACGCCGGCGCCCCGCGTAAACTTGCGCGTAATTGGCGCGCCGCCGGAGCCACTCAATCGCTTGGGCGCGCCGCGCGGCTAGCAACTCGCTCTTCATGCGCCCCCGCATCGTGTGCAACGGCGGGGATTGCTTCCGGGCATCTAGAAGACCACCGAAACCGAGGCTGTTGCTCTTGCTACTGCTAACACTAGTGCTGCTGCCGCTAGACGGACTTCCATGGCTGAGCGCGGCATGAGGAGCCAGCAGAGCAGCGGCGTTGTTCTTGCTGCCGCCGAAAGCTGCCGTGGCTGCACCCGCAACCAGCGCCGCCATGCCGTGCGCGCCCGCGGAGAGGCCCGTGGCCGCGTGGGCCTTCACTTTGTCCTGGTTGCCGGCCGCAGCACGCCACACGCCGCCCCAGCGGGGCCCGCTGCCGGCGCTTGCTTCCACGGGCGGCGGCGCCAGCTTGGGTATCAAGCGACCGCGATAAACGAAGGCGTCGAGTTCAAAGGCAGTAGGGTGCAAATGAGACGTTTGCGGTCTGCCAATGTCGTCCTCGTCCGACCAACTGTCGTCGTCGTCGCTTCCGTCGCCAGTAGGCAACCCCAAAGCGCGTCTACGCGAGGCACCGTCGTCGCGCCAATACTTGTCGCTGCCTCCACTCACGTGCTCGATCGCTGCCCGCACCTTTGGCTCCGCAGCAGTGCCCACGCCACCCTGACTGCACGACGCCAGCTTGAGCACCAACGCCAAATGCTCTGCAGACACGACCGCAGGCTCGGGCAGCCCCGCTTTCGCAGAAGCAGCAGCAGCAGCAGAGGTCGCAGAAGCCGCAGAAGCCGAAGAGGTAGGTCTACTCGAAGAGCTTGAGGAGTTCAACAGGTCTTGGCGCTGTTGCTGTTGCGGTGGTGTCCAGCCTGTCGGCACGCTTTGCACGGGCACCTCAAAGCCGTTGCTTCGGGCCTCGGCTTCGGCTAGCGCTAGGCACAAGCCACGCACTGAATCAGCCGCCCATGCTACGGGCGCGATCCCGCCGTGGCCCCAGTCACCGCTGGCACTTACCGTACTCCTGTCGTGAGGTTGGCCATCAGTTAAAGCAGGGGGAGTGGGGGTAGCGGTCGCATGCAGAGCCAGTGCTGCCCTTGGGTTGTGCGCGACCTGGGGTGGCTGAGAGCGCACCGCTAAAGGAGGAAGCGAAACTTTACTCGAGTGGGCACCGCCGTGCGGCGACGCCGAATGCGGCCTGGGTGGTTCCTCAGCGCCAAGCTTGTTACTATCTACATTTTCGTCGACGTTTCCGAAAGTTGGATTCGAGTCAGCGGTGACCTGATTGTCCTCGGCCTGAGTTGCCTGTTGGTAGGCTTTCAGGTTACTGTTGATAGTCCAGAGGGCGCCAGGGCCTGTGGCAGGCGTGGCGTGACTCAAGTCTGCAGGAAAGCGCTGCGGTGGTGCTGAAGTCACGAATGGCTGGCCGGCAACCTGGCGGAGCACCTCAGCCACCGGCAAGGGCGGCACAGTCGGGTCGCCACTAGGGTCACGGTACAAGCTTAGCGCTGCCTCGTCTTCGGACTGGTAACCCGCCGGCCAGGTTGGTTGAGCTAACGGGTCGTCCCACAATATCGACGTATCAGCATCAGGCGTAAGAAGTCTTCGTTTGGTGCCAACCTCCGAGTTTACGGTGGTGGTGCGGTGGGCTGGCTGTGCCCTCTCACTGCCAGTGCGCTTTACAAAGCTAAGGTATACTTGAGAAGAAGTGGTGTCTGTATGATTACTATGGCCAGGTACAGGTGACACGCTAGGCTCATTTGTCTCAGCTGCAAATATTATTTCCGAGCTAGTTGGTGCATGCAGCGAAGAGGTCTGTGAATAGCCGCCGTTTCCTCGGCGTATTCGACTAACGCCCGCTTTAGAGGCTGCGCCATAGAGAGAGGCTAAAGATGTAGGTTCACCGCGGGCAGTGGCCGGGTCTCCTGGATCGGCGACATATTGAGATAATCCAGAAACTTCTTTAGGATCTAGTTTGGACGGAAGCTCCGGCGGCGGCGGCATGAAAGGTGACGGTGGAGCATCAGTCATTTTTCGATGATTCATGAAGAGAGAGAGCTAGATCGCCATTGGTCCTACAGATATGCAGGTTTATCCGCTTCTTAGCGTATCCCGAGTCCCGACGTCCCGACCGACGAGTCGTCTCGGATTCTCGGGGTCTTTTACAGAGAGGAACGCTGTAAAATAATGTTCAAAGAAAGTTATTTTTTTCTGCCACCTGGCTGCCACCAATTTTTGGACCTTCGTCATGCGTCAAGTGAAACTGTGAAACAGCCGCGCTTCACTGCACAATTCTCACGCCAGAACAAAACATTAATTATACGCGAGGCATTTCTCGCCCTCAAATACAAATTAAACACGCAATGGAATGTTCTCAGGTCACTGAGATGGTGTGTGATGCGGACGATTGGGACACCTTACCTGAACTTACCGTGCTAGCGGCAGATGAGGAAGTAAAATGCCCAGCAGAACAGAACAATGCAGTCCTCGTGCGGAACCCCTTGAATGTTAACTCCGTCTCTCGCAGCTCGAACACCAGGACCGAGGTTAAGCGTTTCCTCGAATCTACGCATCACGTTGGTGGAAGCTTAAGTAAGCAGTGGCCGGAGACCGGTCTCAGCCGGCAAGTTTTCGGAGAACAACGAGGCTTCATCAAAAAGGGTGGCAGGGTGGCAACCTCATACGCAAAGAAAGATGCTAAAAGAAGGCTTGATGCTCCAAATGGGCGCCGCAAGTGCTAATTGTTGCTACTTGCAAAGCTCAGTTTGCATCGCCAGACACCCGAGTATTGTGGCACGTTCATCAAACTTGCGCGTCGTAGGAGTCGTAGAAAAGTTCAATTTAATATCACTTCGGACATACTAGTACTGGCGCGCTCAAGATTTTTGCGGGCCTTAACTGTGAATGGTATATCTTAATCGCTTAGGCGAGTTGTGTCTTTAATACTAAGGAATATCTAGATCAATAAATCGAACCTCGTACGAATTAGGAAGAGAGAGGAGAAAGGGCCATGGCACATGGCACGCAGCAAACAATCACGCAGCACAGGAAACAGGAATGCACCTGGAAACGGAGCCACATACACTTCCCTTTATGATTCCCTGCGGAAACCAAGGGGGAGACCATTCGAAGGGAGGTAGGCAATGATGGCAGAGCCCAAGCCGAGAATAACTCCCTTTGGACTTTGATTTTGGAAGTTGGAACTCTAGATCTAGAGACGGTTCCGAGATGACAAACACAAAACACTCCATGCTGTATTCTGCATACTACATTAGAACAAATCACATATAACCAAGAACCAAGCATAGTTCTATCGCGCATCAATAGCCAACATCCCTTTCCACACTCGCATCTACACAACGGGCACGGGTCGAACAATCCAAAACTGGTCGGTGAAGTTTCCCGTAACCGGCACAGATTCGTAGCGCATGGCAGTGGCGTTCACGAAATTGGCCACGCCAAACCCAAACGTGTCGGTGTAGGTGTACGGCCACACCGACCCACCACTGGTAGATGAGCTTTCGCTCACTGCTGGCTCGCTCGCGTGACCAACGGCACTAGCCGCTGCTGCACCAGTAGTGCCATCAGCGGTTGAATCACCACGAGCCGCGGCAGGCGCGTGGTTCAGAGCAGGTGGTGCGTTGCTGGCTTTCCCATTGGCCCAGCGCACTGCAGACCACGCCGGGGTGGGGGTCTGCCACCGCTCTTCCTGGGCCGCCCCGCTGTTGCCCTGGGTGATGTACACGGGCACCTTGGGCGCCTCGTACACGTCGTGCCCATGGGCATCGGTGGAAGAGGGCAGCACTACTGTCGCACCGTCGTCGGTGACAGGGTGGGTGCGCTCGTAAGCGTGCATATGGCCGGAGACCACGAGGTCCACCTGCATGGTAAAAGAGCAGCACACCAAAAAAAAAAATGAAGTCATGACACAAGCCGTGACGCCCACGCAGAAAACAACAACATAATGTCTTGTATAAATTCATAAAAGAAACCCTTCAATGTAAGGACTCAGAAATAAAGAAAAGAACGTCAGAGGAAGCAAACAAATGAGTACCCGCACATTATCAACACTAACTCAACCAGAAAGCGTCATCTTCTAATACCTGGTATTGCGCGAGGAGAGGCTCGATAGCGAGGCGAATGTCTTCCCACGATTTGTCCGACGAGTACGGTGGGCGGTGCACAGTCACCACCAGCCAGGGATTGGCGGTGCGGTTTTCCGGCGAAGACGCGGCGGCCAAGTCCGCAGCGAGCCATTGGCCCTGTAGGGAATAAGAGTCGAAGGGGAGAGAAGGATTGTAATATGCGGATTCACACTTTCTTATCAAGGGATCAGAAACGTGAAGGAGTTCAGGTGTGAGCATGACGGGGAAAAAACGGAGAGGAGGATAGGGAAGAAAAGAATCCACTGCAGCAACACCGCACCTCTTCGGCGAAACCACTTACTTGAGGACTGTCGGCGTCGAGAGGAAACTCGGAGCAGAGCTGCGCGAAGTGCGCCAAGCCGTGGTTCATGGACCACCAAAAGGGGGGTACCGCTCCGCCGGTGGGGCCGGCAGGCATGGTGAAGCGCGAGGTGACTGCCGTCCAGTTGTACCAGGCTTCGTGGTTCCCTGAAGGTATGCAGAAGACGAAGAAGAAGAAGAAGAAGAAGAAGGCAAGGAAAGAACGCAGCTCTGAGGCAGAAGGAGACATCACGAAGTATGAAAGATATCCATGCTATCGAGAGGCTTGTGTTGTTTCTTTTCGTACTCTCTTACCAATGCCAACCATGTAGGGCCGCGTGGACGCAATTGGCTGGTTTTGGAGCTGCCACAGGTCCCAAATGTGCTCGAACTCGTCGTCCT
>Ga0307979_1001258_pt1 | contig 17994 bp, 16 predicted proteins | sample OrgLakmetage1058_FD_201833 | JGI IMG/M metagenome (GOLD analysis project Ga0307979, IMG submission 201833) | Saline water microbial communities from Organic Lake, Antarctica - #1058 | ecosystem: Environmental > Aquatic > Non-marine Saline and Alkaline > Saline | place: Antarctica: Organic Lake...
CCTGTGGCCGTACTCATTGAGTTCGCTCTCTATTGGGCCTCTTTGATCTTGCTGCGAGCCATGCAGCTCCGAGTCAAGCTTCCTTGTACGATCGTGGTACTCTTTGTTGACAGCTTTTTGCCTTTTGGAACCATTTACGCTTAAAAAAACGGTAAATACGGGAATAAACCGCCGAAAGCGTTTTTGGAGCGTTTTTTTGCACTTTTTGGAGCTTTTTTACAATTAGCCTATCCTATTTCTAACAGCCGTACAGAAGTAGTGTTTACTGTATTCATTTTCCAGGGCGCGAACGCTAGCTAGAGGCACAACAGCATAGGCGGGACCGATTACGTCGATCACACTTACAAAGCAATGGAAGAGCTAGTAGGTAGCGATGCACCTGAGGCAGCGGCAGCCGAAGTTGCAGCTCCAGTGCCTTTGTTGCGCGGCAAGGTGGAGTTTGCAGACGGAAAAGTTACGTGGGCGGGCAAGTGGGGCTTCGGCAAGGAGGCCCACGCCAACAAAGAGACAGGGAAGTTCGAGTATGTCGCTACGGGCACCTCCATCGAAGCAGGCTCCACGCTGAAGTTTGACGGCTTCTTCGTGCTGAAGAAGACGGAAGAGGACGGCGAAGAGAAGAAAGTGAAGATCAAGGAAGAAGGTCTGAAGCTAAGTTTTGCGTCAACAAACGGAGGCGACGAGGAAGGCACTCCGCTCTCAATGACTCTGACCGGATCGGGCAAAAACAAGGTGAAATTGCTTGTTTTGAGATTAGCTAGGCTGAATCTTGACTTCTTGAGGACTGTTGAATTCAACATGAGTGGGTGTGAGCTCAACCACCGACACTGCGATGACACAAATTTTGCCTTATTTTGTCCCCTTGATGCTTCTAGTTCGGAGACTTTGCTGTCGAGGGACAGTACAGTGCGTCGAGTGGCATGCTGCAGGCTACCAAGACGTACGTGGAAGAAGACGAGGACTTCAGCGAAGGCGAGGACAGCGGCAGCGAGAGCGGTAGCGGTGACGAGGAGGGCGGCGACGGTGGCGAAGAGGACGACATTGCAGCTGAGCTCGCAGCCCTCAAGGTTATCAGATATTTTAAGAATCTTACCCTAATATGCTGAATCAACAGAGTTATCCGCGGAATCTAGCTAGAAATATGCACTCTTCTTAAGCACTTCTGCTTTGCTCACTCTTTTTGAGAGCATTCCAAATCATCAACGCACCTCGTGTATTTGACTGAAGACCTGTGAACGCGAGACGCCTGTGTGACATGACTCTAATGCATTCACAGGCCGAGCAGGCGGAGTTTGGCCTCGTAGTGTCGGACAAAGGGTCAAAGCGGCGAGACAAGGGGTCAGCCTCATCGTCATCTGCAGGCGGCAAGCGTCTAGTAAAGCGCAAAGCTGGCGACGACAGCAGCAGCAGCAGTAGTGCTGGCGCAGACGCAGGTGACGCAAAGAAGCTGAAACCAGCTGCTGCAGCGGCTAGCGAGCCTGCTGAAGTGCTGCCCATTCCAGAAGCGCCGTGGGACCCGTCAGCGCTGTCGGACTTGCAAACGCAACTGGGCGCCAAAGCCGGCGATTCCGACGGCCTGCTGGAGGTGCTGGGCCAACTCGCGAGCGGAGGGCGAATTACCGTCACGCAGCTTCAGGACTCGGTGCTTATTAAATACATGAGTTTAAGAGGGGGGGGTATTTGAGGTTGCGGTGATTCAGAGGACAAATTCGGGGGAGAGGGGAGTGTGTGAAAAATGAAGTGAAGAATTCAATCTCAATCTTTGTCGCGATGCTTCGACCTCTTTTTGCGCTTGTGTGTCACTGGCAGGGCGTGGGCAAGGAGGTGCGTGGGTTGAAGAAGCATGCGGATCCTAGGGTAGCAGCCAAGGCATTGGCAGTCGTTGCGATGTGGAAGGCCACGGTGGAGCTCGAGAACAAGTAACTGGGCCCTTGGTCGGTGGCACCGCATATAGCTGGAGGCCGGAGGGTAAAAAGCTTGGAGCTTGGAGCTGGCTTTTGATCTTTTGATGGCATTGGCATTTCTGCGCCCCTTTACCTATAGTGACATGGCCTATGGCTCATCCGATTCTGGATTCGGCTGATGGTTGATGGATCGGGGTTGAATTGGTATTTCGAATTCGAGAAACATAGGCGTTTGCGGTACGTAGGTGCGAATGGAAGCGCAATACCTTATATCATATATGACGTATAACGTTATGTCGCGTGCCACCGTGTTACCGTGTCACATCTCCATCTCATATCACATACAGCAAGGTAAGATGCCAAATCCCTAGTCTGAAGAACGTTGAAAATAAAAATGTGCTGTATACATCGCTTATCTTATTTTTTTAGAAAAAGAAAAAAAAGGTGGATGGTCAGTGAAGGCGATTACGTATACAAGCCAGTAGTCGAATACTAAATACAGCGCGGGCAACACACAACTACAACTAGGCCATTCTCAAATCAAATTTGGGGAAGTTCGTTATGGCCATTTGAATGGCCATTGACACGCCACTCGCTTGTCGACTTCAAGGACACTCAATCTTTTGTGCACAGATCCCCCTCCCAACGCTTTTCCCCAACTAATCGAAAACCAAGAGACGGTTGGTCTAGTTGTAGAGGTCATCTTCGTCCTCGTCAGCAGTCGCAGCGGTGAACGCAGACAAACCCCCACCAGCTGGTGCTGGCATGCTAAACGACTCCATGTCGCCACGGGCAGTGTTGAGCACCGCGCCAAAAGACTGGTACTTGGCGATTTGAGGGTCGGACACCGACCGGCGTGAGCACCGCACAGCCTCTTCGAAGTGCGCAGGAGTGATTTCTGGCACAGCGTCTTCGTCCTCCACATCGTCTTCCATGCCCGACTCAGCACGCAACCGAGCGCGCTCGCACTCGCGGCTGATCGACTCGCGGATGGCCAATTTGCACGCGCGCTGGCAAATTTCCGTCAGGTCAGCGCCCGTGAATTTGTCGGTGTGCTGCGCGATGTACGACAGGTCCACGTCCTTGTGGATTGGTGATTTGCGCAAGCACGACTTGAGGATGGAGAGGCGGCTTTCCAGGTCAGGCATTGGAATGTAAATGAGCTGGTCGAGGCGGCCGGGCCGCATCAGAGCTGGGTCAATTATGTCAGGTCGGTTTGTGGCGCCGATGATGAACACGTTCTTCTTGGACCCTACGCCGTCAATTTCGGTCAAAATCTGGTTGATGACACGGTCGGCAGCACCGCCGCCGTCACCGCTGCTGCCGCCGCGCGCGGACGCAATGGAGTCGAGCTCGTCGAAGAAGAGCACACAAGGGGCTGCAGCGCGCGCCTTCTCGAAAATGTCGCGCACGTTGGCTTCCGACTCGCCGAACCACATGGTGAGCAACTCGGGGCCCTTCACGGAGATGAAGTTGGCTTGGCACTCGTTGGCAACCGCCTTGGCAAGCAGAGTCTTACCGCAGCCCGGAGGGCCGTAGAAGAGCACGCCACGGGACGGGCTCATGCCGAACTTGTCGTACTTCTCCGGGTGCTCCACCGGGTACTGCACGAGCTCGCGGAGCTCGTTCTTGACCGGCTCCATGCCGCCAATGTCGGCCCAGGTGGTGGTGGGCACTTCCACTACGGTCTCGCGCAAGCTCGACGGGTTCGACTGGCCGAGCGCGTAGGTGAAGTGGGACTGGCACACGGCCATGGCGTCGAGCACTTCTGCGTCAATGGTGTCTTCTTCGATGTCAATCAGGTCCATCTTTTCGCGGATGCACTGCATGGCGGCTTCCGTGCAGAGCGCAGCCATGTCGGCGCCCACGTAGCCATGGGTTTCGCGCGAGATGGCTTCTGGGTCCACGTCGTCGTCCAGCTTCATGTTGCGGGTGTGGATGCGGAAAATCTCGAGCCGGCCGTTTTCGTCCGGCACGCCGATGTCGATTTCGCGGTCGAAACGGCCGAATCGGCGGAGCGCAGCGTCGATGGTGTTGGGGCGGTTAGTCGCACCGATCACCACCACGTTGGCGCGCGCCTTGAGGCCATCCATCAGCGTCAGCATTTGAGACACGATGCGCCGCTCGACTTCGCCGTTGGTCTTGTCGCGCTTAGGTGCGACCGAGTCAATTTCGTCGATGAAAATGATGGAGGGCGCGTTCTTCTCCGCTTCTTCGAAAGCGTTGCGCAGGTTTTTCTCCGACTCGCCAGCCATTTTGGACATGATTTCAGGGCCGTTGATCAAGAAAAAGAAGGCACCAGTCTCGTTGGCCACCGCCCGCGCGATGAGCGTCTTGCCGCTGCCAGGAGGGCCGTACAGGAGCACGCCACGAGGAGGCTTCACTCCGAGCGTCTTGAACAGAGTTGGGTGGCGCAGCGGCAGCTCGATCATTTCGCGGATCTGCGCCATTTGCCTGCGGCAGCCGCCAATGTCGTCGTAGCCCACGTCGTCGGCCTTCTCTTCGTCTTCGCGCTTGATGGGTTCGCCCTCGCAGTGAATCACCGTGTCAGGCGCCACGATGCAGCACGGCGAAGGGTCCGTCTCCACCACTTTGAACTCCACTGGGTGCATAGCAGCGCGCACCAAGAACAAGTCACCCTTCATGACTGGGCGGTAGGACTCCAGGAAGTACGGCTTGAGGTACACTTCGAACAGGTTGCCCGTGACGCCTTCGATGGTGTCGTCGAGTGGTAGCACGTGGATGCGCTTCCCGTAAGGGACCCCTTCGCCGTCGCCACCGTCGGCTGCCTTGGTGTCGGTGACCGACACTACATCGCCAAGCCGCACGCGCAAGTTCTTGCGCACCACTTTGTTGATCTTGATGTTCGCGTCGCTGCAGTCGTCATCGATGAGGCAAATGCACACGGTGGACTTGCCCTTCTTGCCCTTGAGCAGCACTGTATCACCCTTGAACAGTTCGAGTTCTTCCATCTTTTTGGCCGATAGGCACACAACCTGAGCATTTATAGTTTGTGGTGCAGGGGGAAGAAGTTTGTTATTACGCGCGCAGTGAGATGGTGCCTATTCAAAGCATCCAGCCTAAGCGTACGCAGGGCAAAGGCTGACGCTAGACTCACCGAGTTGTCATCGTTCGTCGCCTCGTCCACAATGAGACGGTTCGGGGACCGCTTCTTGTCCATGATTTTCGTACTTAAACTGGAGGCAGAGGATCAGATTGAGGGCGTATGGAGGGGTATAGTAGGTGAGGACACGGGAAATTCTTAAAATACGAATGGGCATGTGAACTCGTAAAGCGCAACCGCCACCACTCGGGTGAGTCTGTGACTATCTACAACAGGTGCGGCCGATAAACTACATGCAAGCGTGAAACGAAGCAAATAATAAAGACAACACATAATCTGTGCGTCCATGTGAATTTCCATTGAGACGAGGCCCTAATATAAGAGCCCTCCCCGGGAGCGACCCGATCATGGCAAGAAAGCTCCTATTTACTCACTCTTCAGAAGCCACTGCAGAGACAACAGCAAACAAAAGGAACAAAAAATGGAGCACAAGAGCATGAGCACATATATGCATATGGCAGGAAAGAGCTCTATGCAGCTAAGCAACAATGTGAACGGCTTCGGGCAGAAGTGAATCAGGTGGCACTACAATTGAACAAACGAAGAGTCGTAAGCAACATGCTCATATCAAAAGCTACTAATGTATAGTTGAAACAACCGTTACTGAACGATATAGTTAGGTGTAGGGGAACTGGAATGCAGTTACTGCATGAAATTTGGTTTTCGCTTCTAGGGCCAGAGCATTTCATTCAGGGGAGTCGTCTTCGCGCATTTACCATGCATCAAAGGAAATGGATAACACGGGAAAAAGCTACAGTACCTAATTCAAGGCAAACGCAATCCCTTTAAATTACTCACTTTTAGCTGCGCTATCAGGTTCCTGTTGCTTTCGGTTCGAAGGGAGCTTAGCCTCGCAAGTGTGACGACTTTGGTCTTTTTGAGAGGTGACGAGAACCAAAGAAAAAAATGTGTGCGTCAATGTTCGTGCAACAAACCCAACACGTGGTGTGAAAACTATAGAATATAGAATATACAGTACTTCCGTTTTTCTCTCTTTCACTCTTTCGACAAGTCCGTGAATTCGTGAATTTAAGATTACATTGGAGTCTTATCTTGGTGAGGCAATGGCGCCGCCGATGTGCTGCCACCATAGAATAGGCTCACACTCACAGCAATCTTGCCTGCCTATACTTCGTGCCGTCTCAATGCCGCTCGTATTTCTTGAGAGCTTCTAATCGAAGCGCTTTATCTTGCCTGTTTTGACATACTTCTACACTTACGGTTCTACCCCTTAAAAGCCAAGCACTTACATCTCCAAAACTCCCGCTTTGCTCTATGCCTCTCTTTGCGCTTGTTTTTTTTTTGACAGTGCGACTTAAGCTACGCCTCTCTTCTTTGAGCGTGGCCTGCGATCCTGCTCTGTGTGAGGCTCCCGTGCAGCTACTGCAGCAGCCGCGGAGGAGATGTCGAGCAAGCTCCGAGACCTTATCCGGCAGGTGCGCGCCTGCAAGACGGCGCAAGATGAGCGCGCAGTTATCTCCAAAGAATGTGCTATGATTCGCACGGCTTTCAAGGAAAACAACGTAGCTTACCGTCACCGCAACGTGGCGAAGCTGCTGTTTATCCACATGCTCGGATACCCCTCTCATTTCGGCCAAATGGAGTGCCTGAAGCTGATTGCATCTCCCAATTTCCCCGAAAAACGCATTGGTTACCTCGCGCTCATGCTTTTGTTGGACAGCAAGTCAGAAGTGCTAACTTTGGTAACGAACTCAATCAAGAACGATTTGACGCACCCGAGCCAGTATGTGGTGGGGCTCGCGCTGGCTTCAGTAGGGAATCTGGGCACGGGAGACATGGGGCGTATTCTCATTGCTGACGTAGCCAACTGCATGAAGGGCAGCAACCCGTACCTCAAGAAAAAAGCGGCGCTAGTCATGATTCGCATTTTCAAGCGCGTGCCGGAAATGATCGAAGAGTTTGCCGACAAGGTCGTGGTGCTCCTCAAGGAGCGCACCCACGGGAGCTTGATTGCGGGAGTGCAGCTCATGGTGTGCATTTTGGAGCTCGAGCCCACGCAAGCGTCCAACTTCGCGCGGCTGGTGCCGAGCTTAGTGCGCTTGCTGCGCAACTTGCTTTCGATGGGGTTCTCTCCCGAGCACGACGTGGCGGGCATCACCGACCCGTTCTTGCAGGTGAAGCTGCTCCGACTCCTTCAGCTCCTGGGGGTCGGCAACGAAGAAGCCTCCGACGCGATGAACGACATTTTGGCGCAGGTGGCTACCAACACCGAAACCGCGAAAAATGCGGGCAACGCCATTTTGTACCAGTGCGTGGCGGCCATCATGTCGATCGAAGCCGAAGCTGGCCTCCGGGTGTTGGCGGTCAACATTTTGGGCCGCTTTTTGCTGAACCGCGACAACAACATCCGTTACGTGGCCCTGAACGCGCTTTCGCGAGTGGTCAACCAGGACATGGACACAGTGCAGCGGCACCGGCAAACCATCGTGGACTGCCTCAAGGACCCGGACGTGTCCATTCGCCAGCGCGCCTTGGAGCTGATTTACCTGCTCACCAACGCCAAAAACGTGACGGACTTGATGCGGGAAATGCTCAACTACCTGGTGGTGGCCGCGGCCGACCAAAAGTCCGCCCTCTGCTCGCGGATCATGGAAGCGGTGGACAAGTACGCGCCCTCCAAGAAGTGGCGCATCGACACCCTCATCACCATGCTCAGCATTGCCGGCAACAGCTGCGACGACGCAGTGGTCGCCAACACCATCTTGTACGTGACCACCGCCGATGGTTTGCATGCGTACACCGCCCACAAACTCTTCAGCTTGCTCAACGACGAGCTCTCGCAGCTGGCCCTGCTCCATGTCGGGGCCTGGTGCCTGGGGGAATACGGCAACTACTTGCTGGACCCTTGCCCCCCGGGCGCAGGGGGTGCGTCGGACGTGGGCAACGCCGAAGAGCCCGAATCGCCGGGCTACCCTGCGCGCACGGCGGGGGAACTCTGCGACTTGCTGGAGAAAATCAAGAAGTGCCATCTGGCCACGCCGCGCACCCGGGCCGTGGTCCTGACTTGCTTTGCCAAGCTGTCGCAACGGCTCGGGGGCAGCGCCCACGCGCGGGTGATGGAGCACTTGGCCCAGTACAAAGAGTCCATGGACGTCGAGCTGCAGCAGGTGTGGAGTAATATTCTATTGGTTCCTGCCATATGTTTAGAGAGGCAATCTTACAGACGGTTGACTCTATGAGAAGTGCTTAGGTATTTTCAATTTTCAATTTGTTTCCTCTCTTTTTGTTCATTTTCAATGCGCTGATTCTTTATGCGTTGAATAACAACAGCGTGCGGTGGAAATTGAGGCGTTGCTGGCGCCGCAGTGGGACAGTTTGCGCCAATCCGCGCTCGAGAAAATGCCGCCCATGGACGAGGCCAAGCTCAAGGCCAAGCGAGCTGCCGACGGCTTCGGCGAGACTTTCGGCGACGAGGAAGGCGCCGAAAGCGGCGGCGGATTGGGTGGCGGCGACATGAAGCTCGCTGCGCCTTCTTCTGGGGGCATCGCGTCACCGGGTCAAGCCGCGAGCAGTGGCGGCGGCGGTGATTTGCTGGATCTTGACGACATCTTTGGCGGCGGCGGCGGGGCAGCACCTGCAGCGGCAGGCGCAGGCGCAGGTGCGGCACCAGGGTCTAACGGTGGCAGCGGGACCGTGGATCTGATGGCAGACTTGTTCTCAGGGGCACCAGCAGCAGCTGCACCCACAGGAAATGCGGCGAACCTGGGCGGTGGCCTCGACGGAGGAGGTGGTGCTGGAGGCAACGGCGGCGGCATCATGGACCTCTTTGGCGCGAGCCCGGCAGCGCCAGCTCCTCCTGCGGCGGGTGCCCCTTCAGGCGGCGTTGACGCATTCGGTGGGGGTGCTTTCGGCGGCATGCTCGGCGCTCTCCCACCCGACGCGGCGCCAACTCCGCCGCCAGCTGCTCCGGTGGCGAACCCCGTAGTGCAAGCGTTCGAAAAGAACGGCCTGAGCTTGACCATGCACCTTTCCAAACCCGACCCCATGGACTTGTCCAAGTCGGAAGTGCGCTGCGTGTTTGCCAACAGCACGGGCGGGGACTTGAGCAACTTCGTGTTTCAGGCCGCGGTGCCCAAGTTCGTGTCGCTCGTCATGCAGCCAGCGAGCAGTGGCGTGTGCTCGGCGTCCCCGGACCAGCCGCCGCTGACGCAGGTGCTCACGGTGCAGAACTCTGCCCTCGGCGTGAAACCGCTCATGTTTCGGCTGAAAATCATTTACAAGACTGCGGCTGGCGCCCCGGTAGAAGAGCAGGCACAGGTTGCGAACTTCCCGTCGGGATATTAGGTAGGGAACGCACTTGAGTTTTGGTACACAACGCGCACATCAATCCACATGGCGGCGGTACACAGCAGGCAAAGGATATGGGTGGATTGGATTGTGGTTGCTTTGCCTAGAGAAATGGTTCATAGGCCCAGTCGCCTAGTCCTTAGGAATGGCAATGAGATAAAAAAATGAAAAGAAGGAAAGAGCGCGGTTCATAGTTCATAAACTGAGATATTTGTCGGTAAAGTAGGGAAATATAAATAGCCCAATCGCAGGCCAATGGGCCACGAGTGAGAGTGGGAGTAGAAGCAGAGGCCGGAACCTCAGTCTTCTGCTCCAAGCACTTACTCAGCTGCCGCAACAGCTGCCCAGCTGGAAATGAAAACAAAACCACCTCGGACCTCAGACTCAGACCAGCAGAAACTAAAGACTAGAGCACTTGCACTTGGTATGTACGAACTTTAAATTCAACTGGGATTAAATTCGATACTACTACCTTTTCAAACTTTGGCCCTAGTCAAAAAGATAGCTACAATGGAATTGCGCCTTAGTAGTTACTTCTGTTGATCAAGCCGGTTGTCTGAACGCAGGCAAAGAAGAGCGGTGAAAAGCGGCGCACTTGGCAAAAGCTCTCAGCCCTGTGGTGGCTGCAATCGCGAGCCATACTCCGCTCACTCCAAGGCTGCCCTGAGACAGAAACGTTGCGAGCGCTACGCTCGAACCATTGAGCGCTAAGCCAATGAGCAGAGAGGATAAAGTGTCCCCTGCACCCGCGAGTGCGCCCTCAATTGTGGTCTCCACCGCAGCAAGGGGAAAGACAAATGCCATAACTTGGAGGTAACGTGCTGCTGCAGCGGCCACTGACTCATCGTTCGCGAAACAGGAAGCCAGCTGCTGGGCAAAACACAACCCTATTACCATGAAGGGCACGTTAATTAAAGCAGCAATCTGCACGCAGCGCCAAGCCGAGCGTCTGGCCTGTTCTTTCTTGCCGGCCCCCAGCCATTGCCCTACGAGGGTAGCGGCAGAAGCAGCAAAAGCTTCATTGACCGTGTATTGCAGAGACTCTAAGCGCTGCCCTAAGCCCATCGCTGCTAAATTCACTGGCCCCATCGACGTTAGAATCCGCCCTAGCATAATGTAGACAAGGGTGTAAAGCATGCCGCTCACACACACTGGGGCACCAATTTTGGCGACCTCCAGGCACCGTGCTTGTAGGTCTGACTTCGGCCACCAAGAGCGACGAATCATGCCAACCCTTTTTGGGTTGTCGAGCGGAAGTGATGGGCATATAGCCCGAAATCGCGATGCAAGAAGAACCAGTGCGAGGAGGGCCGACAGATTAGTGGCATGAGCAGCACCAACCACACCCAGCTTTGGTATACCAAGCATTGGACAGCCCCAGATGAACAAAGGGTCTACCACTGCGTTAAACACTACGCTCACTGCCGTTGCATGCAAGGCTGGTCGCACGATACCTAACCCCTTAAACCCCGAGGCCACGCAGGAGCTCGCTGCCAATGGAAGAGTACCTAGCGCTGACCAGAACAAGAAGGGTTCGCCTACAGAGCACACGGCCGCCGCGTGGGTACCACCAGACTTACCAAGCCCCAACAATTCAAAGTAGCCGTGCACAGCACCTAAGGGCAGACATGCAGCCAGGGCTAAAGACATGAAGAGAGATATCCACAAACCCGCTGCGACAGTCGGGCCCACTTTGGATCGAGTGCCGCTGCCTTCGTGAGCAGCTGAAACAGCTTGCACGCCCACGGCAGGCAACTCCCCCAAAATGACAATAGCCCACGTAGCGAAGGAAGTTGCTCCCATAGCCTCAAGTTCAACTGGACCTAGTTTCCCGATCCAAAAAGCGTCAGTAATCCCATAGAGCGTGCGAAGCACCCCGATTGCAATGGTTGGCCACAGTACAGTCCATATTGCTTGATGATCAGAAATCTTCAAGAGAGCAGGAAGCTCCTTTGGCTCAGCGGCCTCATAAAGCGCAGATGGTGCAGCTTCACGATGGCAACGCTGGAGCATCGATTGACTGGAAATACCACAGAACTTCCAGTGGTGTTGATATGAAATCCCGGCTCTTGTAGTGAAAGCAGTTAAAGTTCCGACGAGAGCCGCTCCAACAACTACGCGAAAGTGTGCTCGCATTCGAACAGCACCATCTAGATCTTGTAAATCTTCTTCGATAGTAGTTCGGAGCAAGAGCAGAATCTTCGAGAAGTTTCAATATCTTGAGAGAAACATGCTGAATATGAGCCCACAGTCGAAAGACCTTCGACTGCTTCCGTGACATCATTTTTCTTCTCGATCGAAGGATTTTCGCATTTTCTCGCGCAGTATCTTGGATACATACATCCGTATTTTTATGCGGTTTTCGGTTTTCGGGAACGAGAAACTGCAGAACTGGAAACATGACAAGAAACCGAGCAAGCCGCATGGGCGCATGGGTGGGCGCTGGGCGCTATTTGAAGAAGGCTAATACGCAGAGTCCTGGCTCTTAGCTCGCTGTTGTACACTAAACTACAGATAGCTTGATAGTAATCTCTCATCAATCATAATTTCGCTAGTCCCAATTTGAACGAATGTCTCTCGACCCACTAGTTGCGTTTCACAATGCAGCGAAAGCTAACAATTGTTTCAAGCTTCGAACCATGTTAATTCATGGAGACGCTGCCTCTAGAATTACGGGTGCCGAGTTTCTGGACGATGTTGACCAATTCGGGAACACTGCCTTGATGTTTGCTGCTGCGAATGGGCATTATGAAGCGTGCAAGCTGCTGCTAGAATTTGGAGCGAATATAGACCACAAAAACAACCAGCTCGGTGGCCGAAAGCCTCTTGACTACGTGCACGAGTCTTACACGGAGGAATGCCCTGCGCTCAACCGCCTCGTGAAGCTCCTAGAGCAGGCCACTCAAGATGCTGCTGAGGCTGCAGCTCGCAAAGCCCTCGAAATTGAAAGCCGAGAATTCGAGTCCAGTCTGAACTTAGACAATGACGAGTTGCCAGCAAGCGATGGCGGTTCAAGGCAATCTTCACGACCAAGCAGCTCTCAACCAAAGCTGTCAGCGAAGGAATTGAAAAAACAACGTAAGGTGGCAAAAGCGGCACCTTCCCCTGTATTGCCTAAAAACCCTATTCCCATTACTTGTGCAGCTTGTCGTGCTGAAAAGCGCAAGCAAGAAATATCCGACCACTACTCCACAGCAGCAGCGGGCGTGAACTCCAAAGGTGAGCCATTTTTGGAACCTTTCCGGTGGTTCGAGGTGCAGCCCTTAGAACAAAGTGCCACATGTTCGGCATGCTCGAAACGAGAACAAGACCTCCACGATTACTTTGCGAACAGTCCGCTCGCTTGCAACACAATCGTGGTGCCCAACGCAAGCGGAAAACTGATGACAAAGCCTGGCTGCGGGCAAGTGTTTAAGTCGCCTGCCTTGCTCTATGAACACCAAGGCCACGCAGCTAGAGATTGCCCCGCCCACCCTCTGTACCAAAAGCCAGCCAGTGCAAACAACGCCGTCAAGGGCAAAAGCCTGATGTCTCTCTTTGGGACCAAAGCATCTTCGAGTATCACCGAGGAGCTCCCGACTGGCGAGACCAACCAATTGGGCAGTGGAAATGGCGGCACAACGCCATCAACAGGCGCGCCAAGTGCATCAAACACGCCTACACTACCACAGCTCGTATCGGCGGAGTCCACTCCTATGGCCGATGAAGGTGAAAACACCACGAAGAAGTCGAATGCCAAGAGCAGTATGCGCATGCCTTCTTTTTCCTTTCGAAGGAATAGTAAGCAGTAAAACGGCCTTAGGAGCAAAATACTTGTCATGGTTGCTTTAGCGCGTGGTTCGTAGTTCCGTCAGCTAATAAAGTAATTGCCATGAAGATTTATCACTTAGAATATAGCAAGTGTACCGTGTACTGTTTACTGTGCACCGCGATTCTCGTCGTGTCATAACAAGTCGCTTATTCCATACTCATATCTCATAGTGCACAGGTGAGTGTGCTGCAGACGAAATTAGGAACTACCAACTACAGATAAGGAATTAGCCGTAGTTGCTAGCGTAGAATGTGGGGTGTAATCGGAATCCTATTTGCGCAATATGAGACTGAGAAAGATAGATAACAGCGAGCACATGCACTCCCTTTTGGCTTCTGAACCACTCAAAATGCCCCATCCTGATCGCCATGGCCATTGTTAGCGCCTTCCGCGGCGAAGCATCCTCTGGCGGCTACTTCCCTTGGCTTCCTTCTTTTCCTTCTTCCTGGCCGCGCGCTCTTCGGGCGACTTCTTCTTGTGCTCCTTGATTGGCTCGCCTTCTCTGAGCACTGCATCCACCGCTTTGGTGATCGCCGCCGAGTCCAGCGCTTTCGTAGCAGGACTGCTCCTCCTGCTGCTGCCCGCCACGCTGTCTCTTCCTGCACGCCGCGCCGCCGCCGCCGCAGCTCGTTTGCTGGCCAAGTCCGCGGAAGCTGCTTGCACGTCTTCTAAGGCAGCGCTAGATGAAGGCTCGCTGAGCTTCAAGCCCGCGACGTCCGGCGGGGCGTTGGCATCGGAAGGTGACGTCACTTCTTTCAGAACTTCTTGAGCAGCTGCCAATTTCTGCTCGGCCTCGGAAGCATTCTCGGCAGCTGAACCACTTGCCGCTGATGAAACCCCTGCTCCGGCTGCTTCTGTGCCTTCGTTGCTTCCCTTGCTGTTTCGCTTGCTCGCAGCAGACGTCGATGGCTTCATGCGCTTTTGGCGCTCAATTTTAGCTTCGGCCACTCGCACTGCGCGGGCAGCGTCGATGCCGTCCTTTATTTTGAGATGCAAAGAGGCATGCATGCAAGATGATATAAAACATGACTAAGAGAGAAAGAAACATTGAATTTCGTGAAATGAAAGAAAAATCTATAATGAAAATAAAATCTATACCACTGCCATAACGTTCAGTAACACCTCACAACCGTTATCAGAAAAGTAAATGATACCTGAATGAACCCAGTGGCTTCTGTCAGGAGCGTTTCTCCCGGGTAAGGAGCGCGGCACGGCAGTTGTTTGCCTCGCTTCGATTCTGAACAATAGGGGGCATCGGCTAAGGCGTCGCACTTGTGGTTGGTGCCCTTGAAGATTGGGCAGAAAAACCCTGGACCGTCGACGTAGCGGCACACGTCTCCGTGGAAAGGCTACAGGGTGGCATGAGAAGAAGCGTATTGTGAAGTTGGAAAGTAGTGATGCTTGCAGTGGAAGGAAGAGGACGAGGAAGGGGTACGCTAGGAATCAAACGTCTATTAAAAAGCGACATGCGCACATACTACCTCACAAAACAAAACCCTTCTTTAAATATTAACAAAATGCAGTATAACAGCAGCAAGTACCGTGGCTTCGTGGCGCTCCAGCTTGCCGCGCCGGCCTTCCAGCCCACCTTCGCAGTAGCGCCGCGAGTACGCTTCCACCGCGTCGCTGCGAGCAATTTCTGGTTCGACCTGAGCGAGCAGCGAGCGCCGCCGCAAGCCCAAGATGCCTGCTTTCTTCTTCTTTTTGTCCTTGTCCTTTTTGTCTTTCTTTTTCACTTCACCCAAGTCTCCTTCTTCCTCGACTACAGTCGCTGCTTTGTCCTTCTTTCCCTTTTTCTGCACAGCCTTTTCGCTCTCAGCAGCAGGAGGAGACGAACTTGAAGTAGACGCTGTGACGCAGCAGCCTTCGCCTTCGCAACCCAAGGTGCCCCCACCACACGCCTCCATTGGCTGCACGTGCCGTCCCCCCGAGGGGTGAATCACGCAACAGGCCCCGCCCACCCCACAGAAACCCGTTTTGCAGACCCCAAATTTCCCACCGCATTCTGCCTCGCAAACTGCTCCTTCGTTGCTGTTGCTAATTGAGCCTTCCGAACCCTTTTTGTTGCTTTTTTTCGCATCTTTCTTGCTGCTGTTGTCGTTTTTCTTTTTCGTGCCCTTGGTAGGTGCTTCTGGAGCATTGGCTTTTTCTTCTTCGGCGAATTTGGCTTCAATTTGCTTTTCGGCGGCAGCTTCTGCGAGCTTGTGAAGCTTTTCCTGTCAAAACGAGAAGCAAGAAGAGCGAATAAATGGTAGTCAAAGGAATGATTTTGAAGGAAAAGCAACGAACGCCACACGTATCACCTCGTGCCGTTCGTCTTTGCCTGGCTTCGGAGGCTTCTTGGGTTTCGGGTCCGCTAAGGCTGCTTCTTTGGCCGCTTCGCGCTGAGCGCGTAAACTCTCTGCTCCACCGCTAACACCACTAGCGTCACCACCACTCGTGGCCGCCGCAGCTCCACCGGCTTTACGGGCGTCTCTGGCCGCTTTGGCGGCTTCGCGCCTGGCTTTGGCTTCTTCTCGACGCGCTTTCAGCTCTTCGGCTTTGGTCTTTGTTTTTTCCGCCGCCGCAGCCCAAAACATTCAGAAGCACATGCAATACACGCGCCACACAGCACACAAAAAACGCGATGTTTACAATCAATAGACCAACACCAAAGTACAAATGTGCGGCATGAGAAGGAAGAGCCTGCTATTTCAGCTAGTTGAGGTCTCAGTAGAACCAACACGTGCATGCAATCTAAGAGCAGAATGAGGCCTTATGCTAGTCAACGCAAAAATAATACCGCTATAGCTGCTGCAATTGAGCGAATACTATCTACTACTTTGTTCTTCTCCGCACCTTTTCCTCCACTTTTGCTTCTTCTTTGGCTTCCCCGAGCGCCTCCTGCACCGCTGCCTTCACCGCCTGGTGCTCCAACTTGTGCTCTTTCTTCTCCTCCAGCGCTTCCTTCGCTTTTTCGTTCTTTTTTGGGTGGGCCATGAACTTCGGCACGAGCGCTTTCTCCGCCGCTGCCACTGGGCTCTCGTGAGGCTTCACATGCCGGGGTTTCTCCGCCTCGCTCGCCGCCGGTGTTTTTGACGGCTCTGTTGATTGGTTCTCCTTCTGCTTCTTCTCGGCCTGCAGCGCTTTGCGAGCGGCCGCCGCAGCGTAGGTCTCCACTTTCTTCGTGAGCCATTCTTCGGAGGGCCTCACCGCACGGCAAGGCACTAGTGGTCCGCCTCGTGTTTCCTGCATTTCGCAGAAAGGCGCGCCACCCGACACAGCGTGGGTGCAGTGCTTGCCTTTCTCTAAGAAAGGGCAGTAGAAGCCGCCTGCGTCGTTGCGGCAAATGTCGCCGTGGTTTGGCTAGAATATATTAAAACACGCGAAAATATTTTGTCACATAGTACAGCGCGTTCGAGGAGTAGACGAGGTGAGAAAAAATCGCGAGAAAGACAGCACGACTTTTCTCTTGATTGGGTTTTGACTTGTGGCATTTACCTGCACATGCCGCTCAAGCAAAAATTGTTGATTTGACAGGTCTTTCTGAGGATCTTTGCTGACTTTGCAAATGAAAGAGTCCCACTTCTCCTCTGCTTCTCGCCGAAAGTCCTCGTGCTGCAAGTCTACTTTCGGCAACTTCTTGCCTGCGAGTTGGCGCTCGGCAGAGTCCACTGCGAAAGCAGCATTTACGCCAAGAAGAGCTGACGCTGCAACACTCACTGAGAGACGCATTGCTAAGATGAGATCAATGCAGATTCGTAGCTGTCTGCGTATTAACCTTCTCCCTAGCTTTGCTTCCTAAGTTTGTGCGCCTGTGCGCCCTCTACAGCTCTCACTTCCCGAGAACGACGAAAGACAACGTGGAGGCTTTCGGTCAAACTACAGGGAAATGCTTAAAATACGAGCACGGTATTTTTTCATTCCACTCTCACATAAACAAACAATGAGAGAGAGCTCACTACTACTAGCTAGACTTCGTAGCATTGGGGAGACTTTCGTAGTAGAGCAATGCTGAAGCCGTGAATCGAAATGTAGCCGCAATCAGTATCTGGAGCATTGATTCGTAGGTATACACCTAAGCTAACTACACCCTACACCATAGTACAGTACTTGAACGCTAGCCCCACACAGAAAATGCGGATTTCACTGGCTTTAATACTTTATTCAACAAAAGGAGTGGTAATAGCCACGAATTTGACTGACGTTCGGAGGCTTGCTTCAACTTCAATGGATTCAAAGCAAGGTGAAATATCGAAAAGGAGTGCCTCGAGCTACCCTGTTGGCTCTAGTATGTTGTACGTTCGGTACAAACATAAGTTAGCATAGCATTACGCCATTGATGGCTTGAGGAAGACTGAGCAACCTTAACAATTTTATTTTGTAATTCTTACTGACTCCGAGTCCTTATCCCTATCTCTTTCTCATATTTTCTCATTTCCACTAGAGACTTTCCGAAAGGAAGCCCTCAACCGATGGGACACTTTCTTGTGCAAAAAATCAGAAGATCCAAACATGGCACCAATGAACCTCGCCTATGAGCTCGAGCGGCACGTTCAGGTTTAATTCTACCTACACATTCTTCAATTTAATTTCTAAGTTTGTGCAATTTTCTTTTTCGTCAAATTTGTTGCTTTGTTTCAATCCATGCTAGCCAAACCACGGCGACATTTGCCGCAACGACGCAGGCGGCTTCTACTGCCCTTTCTTAGAGAAAGGCAAGCACTGTATTCATTCCGATGATGGACCGCCCTTCTGCGAAATGCAGGAGACACGAGGCGGACCACTAGTGCCTTGCCGTGCGGTGAGGCCCTCAGAGGAATGGCTGAACAAAGAAGTGGAGCGTGCAGCAGAGATCGCCGCTCAAGCCC
>Ga0307979_1001262_pt1 | contig 17959 bp, 18 predicted proteins | sample OrgLakmetage1058_FD_201833 | JGI IMG/M metagenome (GOLD analysis project Ga0307979, IMG submission 201833) | Saline water microbial communities from Organic Lake, Antarctica - #1058 | ecosystem: Environmental > Aquatic > Non-marine Saline and Alkaline > Saline | place: Antarctica: Organic Lake...
CACAAAGCAGGGGAAAACATAATGGGTAGTTTCTTCGCAAGCATGCATAAGTTCAGTGGCTGCGCGGGTGACGGGAAACTCACCGTCAGCACCCGCGAGCCCTACCGAGGAATTATGGATTGATTTGGTTCTATTAATTGACAACCTTTGCCATCGTGACAACCTGAACCGAGAAATCGGCGCACCAAACCACCTGCACTGAGCCACAGTGCCGACTCCAGGCACCACAACCAAGGCGCCAGTGCCCGATATATACATCGAGCCGGGCTTGTCGGAACTCGAACTCGAACTAATACAAACCCAAATGGCGGACCAGGTCTTCATGCGTCAGCGCCATCAAAGGATTCAAATAAGCCCCCTCGTCATGTGATCGTGACAGCCGTGAAATGGAATGCTCCGCGGTCCTGTCAACCATTGGCTTGACCTCACTGCAAGAGTTACAGCTACTCCTGTCGCTGAGATCTTACAGCCTAATCCAGAATGGTAGAAGGAAGCTAACACTAGTAGTAGTTAAAGCTAGGATTGTAAACAAGAGCGCTTCGTTGAAGCGAAGTTGTCTGATTGTTGATGCCTCGACAACTAATGTACGCTGATTCGGCTGAAGTGATCAATAGTCAATAGCCCCTGCGCTACGCCTATCTAAAAGAACAAAGGGAACCCCGTTAAGTACATTTTCTTCAACTCTCAAGCGAGAAAACAAGTCAGTCAACCGACAACCGACAACCGTCCGAACTTCCCAACTAACTGCCTACTGCCTTAACCGCTTGTTAGAGCTCTGTTCTGCTCGATATAAAGCTACAGTAGCTACTTGCTAGCTAGACCCAGCAAGTAAGTTGTACTGAGAGGTGGCTGAATGCTGCAGCAACGGAATGTCGTGCGTTTCGTGACAAGCCCTAGAAAAACTGAAAATTAAGAAGTTTCGTTCCTAGATTCATCTTGCCTCTAATTTGAATAGCACGCTACCCTCCATTTCTTTTGAGTTTGCAAAGCCAACTCATTTCGGCTTCATTGAAAGGTTACTTTTGTTTACATGGCAACTTCAATCTTGGAGGAGTCTTGGCCAGAAAAGTTCTTGCAAGCGGCTATAAACTTGCAAGGTTCTTCGTCGAGTGCGGAGGTGACCCCCTTGAATAGCTTCCTCACTTGCCCATCTCGCTCAGCTTCTCACTCACGCGTTTTACGATTGCGCCTGTGCAGACATTCTTTCGAGAGCGCGGTGACCCCGAGGCGACATCGATATCAAGGTATGCATTAATAGTTCTATATTTTGAGATTATCGGACTTTCTCTACGTAGCAGAGAATCTTTCCATACATTTTCCCTAACTGTTGTGCGTGACGTCCTTCCCTATGGCATACATTTTCGTGCGCGTCCTTCCCTATAGCATTTCAGGTCTCACTATTGATGGATCTCGGCTTCAAAATGGACGTCGTCAAAATTCCAGGTGAGCGTAGTACCTGTTGAGCTACTCCTTCTAATCTACAGATTTTACTGTGAGTGCTTAAAACGACATTATCACCTCCAATAATCATCATATCTTCTCCCTTACCCTGTCTTTTGATGAATATCGCGGCGTCCCACTCCAAGGGCGTGGCAAGCTGAGGGGGGTCAAGTACAGCGAGGTTCTCGCGACCATCGCCAAGGCCGCCAACATGAACGCGAGCTTAAACGCCACCCACATATGCACGGCTGCCGCTGCGGGTGACCTCCTTGAACTGCGCTGGTACTTTTGCCACTCTACTGTAGTCGAAGCCTTCCACTCTTGCTGCCAGACTTGTATGCATATTGAGAATGGAGAGAGAGAGTACTTGAGATTTTGGGGCAATTAGATGGAGAGGGAGAGAGTATAGAAAACGACGCATACTCCTGCCTGTTATATGAGATGCATGTGCACTGGTACTTAAATGGCCTCTTTCTCGCATCGTTGACTATATACTCGATCTGTCTAGGTACGCGCGCCGAGCAGTTGTTCGCCAAGAGGCGACTGACCGAAGCAACCAAGGAGCTCCAGGCAATGCTCTAGCGTTTAACCCGAGCGGGCGAAGCGTGCACGCCCGTGATCGTGACGGTTTCACCCCTTTGCACCACGCGTGTTCCAACGGCCAAATGCTAACGGCTATATTTCTATTGGACCACTGGGAGGCGGTGCATGATGGCGCGCCGGACTCACTCCTTGATCGGTGATGATATACTAGAGCATAGTGCAGCAAATACATGAACGAACATCAACCACGCGTACATGAAAACACTTTTGACAACACGCTCTGTCTTCCGCTCCTATCTTCCTATGTTTGTGAACCTTCAAAGGTACGAAGACGAAGAAGCGGCTGTGGAAGCCGCCAACGCCCGAGCCGATGCTTTCTCATTGGCCGGCACCAAGGTCGCCGGCATGGCCGCACATGTAGACGACCAAAGCTCATCATCGTCGTCGTCCGCCAACAATGCATCAGCTGGAGGAGGCGCGAGTGATGACGCTGGACCGGTATGTGAGTAGAGAAAAGATGGACGCTCTCTCATCACCTCAGGATGCTCAATTATGACTGATATACTTAATCCTCAGTTTCTCCTTACAACACTACCTCCCTCCCTCCCTCTTCCCTTTTTCCTATTTCTAATTTAACTTTTGACGGCCATACTTTCTCGCTTGCACATGTACTCACTAATATGTCATTATGATATATAGGTCCTGCGGCGCATGGTAAACATGCCGGATTTACGGGCCGGAAATACCGCCCTCCACTTGTGCGTCCAGAACGGCCACCTCGCCACTGCCAAGCTCCTCTTAACCAAGGGCGCCAAACCCAACCTGCGCAACGCTCTAGGCCGCAGCGCCCTCGCCTCAGCAGCTGCGTTTGGGGTCGATGAATCGGTGGTGGCGCTGCTGGTGGAGCACGGAGCCAAGGGAAACGTGAAGACCAACTTTGGAGACACCGCCGATCAGGTAGTTGCGGGTGGGAGAAGTGAGATGAATGTAACAGGATTTACAGATAAATGGAAATCATGCTCTTGAACATATGTATTGCAATATATTTGCCCACACATGTGTGCGTGTATGTAGGTGGCCCGTAAAGCAGGGCATAAGGAACTGGCGAATCGGATCATTGAGCTAGAAGAGACCCGGCGCCAACAACAAATTGACGCACATCGCTACCACAACGATTTAGAGACCGCGGCGCACATGTAAAAAGTAAAAAGGAGTCGTGTGCTCTTATAGTCGTGGTCGGCGCTGCCGTTACCATTTCATGGTGAGTATTCGTTTGATGTCTTTTGCTAGGTGACCTACATGGGGTTAGGGGGACGATGTAATTTATATAAATTCTTTTTTCTAGTGTGCGATCTAATGGCTGTTGTATTCCTACCTATCTCCACTATTCCTTAGCTTCAGAGAAATTATAACTAGACTAGACCGGACTAGTTATATATATATATACATGTTCATTTAGGTATTGGCGTTGTGTGATGTTACATCGATCATTGCACATCATTATCATCACTTGAGGCAAATTGGAATTATATATTAGATATTAGAAGTAGGGCACTTGGACGGCTAGATAATAGGTTACTCGGTTAGAGCCCCGAGGAGGCCGCTGCAAGAACAAGAACCATTCAGAGGCCAAGTTCCACTCCCTATACCTCAAAGAGCACGAGTAGTGATGGTAATCTCACCAAGCGAGTCGCTACACCAGAGGGGAAGCGTTTGATTCTTTCGACCTATCAAGCGGAAAGTCCCCGTCGCTTCGCCCTTCACCAGTCCCTATCAATGCGCTCGCTGCTTGTGTCGAGCCAATGCGTCGTTGGCTTCAGTGGCAGCAGCCGCATAACGAAGGTCTTCTTGACCACCACCGCCTCCTCTCTGCTGTTGCTGCTGCTCGTATTGTGCCCGCCTTTCTTCGGTTTTCGCAGCTACTCTTGCTTCCTTCTGCCTTAACCTTTCGCTTTCAGCTTCCATCGCCTGACGATCTGCCGCCTCATTCCGTGCGGTCAAGAACTCGGCCGCCGCCCTAATATAATAAGAGCAGAGAGAGAGAGAGAGCACGGATGCACGTCAATTACTTTTTCTCCCCACCATAAGAAACAATGTTCCTCTGAACAGTACTCTGTTCCCTTCACCTGGTGCGATTACGGTCCTGATCTCCAAGCAAAGAATTTGCCGCTCCTAACCGCGCTTGTAAAGCCCTCTCCCGCTTTTCGTCTTCTTCACGTAAAGCTTCTCTTCCTGCTTTCAACTTTTCGCGCAGTGCCTGACAAATGAAGAAGTAGGCATCCACAAGTAGAGATAGCCGAGGTATACGCGGGAAAAATGATGTATGGCTTTGAAAGAATGTGAAGTACATGAAAATAGATTCGTGGGTCTTGCAGCTAGGTACACTCTTTCTCGTAAATTACAACCATCAGATAAATAAGTAAGTCAGAGCATTTCCTTACCGAGTTGTGTTTCTGGCGGGCGCGCTCAACAGGATTCAAAGCTCGTCCGGTGTCTCGAACGTGAGGGTCTCCGCTGTGCGAATAGTGAGGTACAGCTCGTCGGTGCTTCTCTGATAAATCAGTAGATGTTCGCGTGCCTCTTCCTTTGGCCTCTTTCTTCGACTTCGAAGCAGCATGGCGAGGACTTGAAAACGCGTTACCCAGGCTGGGAGCGTGACCGTATTGTTGGCTATTGCCGTATGTCTGAGCGAGGGCCGTAGCAAAGGTCGACAAGCGCTTTTTGCCACTACGAACCGACTGAAAAAGGTCGTCATTATGGGCATCGGTAGCAGACTTCTCCGCCAATTCACTAATTTCGTACGACGCCATCACCGCTAAAAGCTCTTCTAAATTCACCTTCACTAGGCCCGAATTGATGTCGCGATATTTGTCCAAACGGCTCCAAATAGACGCTAAATCTTTGTCGGACACCTTCGTCGCTGTGCGCATTTTGCTGAGCATTTTCAATAATTCTTCCTGCGATAAGTTGCCTTTCTTCGAAGCGTCAAATGTGACCGCAAAATCACGGAAGTGCAACGAAGGGTGCTCCTTTTCCCACTTGGATATCGCCCTGCCGAGCTTTTCAAAGGCTTTCGCGGAACGATCCGAGTCACTCATTGCCGACATAATCAAGCTGTTTCGTCCTTGCGTCGAAGGTGTGGGCTGGGGATAGATAGGCGGCGGTGGTGGTGGTGGGGGTAGATGGTCGTATACGGGTGGAGGAGGAGGGTACTCAGGCGGTGGTGGGGGATAAGTTGATAGTGGTGGCGGGTAGAGGAAGGATTGATCATATGGCGGTGGCGGAGGATGAAAGGCACTAGGGTCATGCATTGAGGATCTCATATCATAACCACCACTAGGATGCATGTCAGGCATGGGAGCAGGATAAAGAGGAGGAGCATGAGATAAGTCCCCAGGATGCATTCCTGCATGTGGAGGAGGAGGAGGGAAACCCCCTACTGAAGTGGGGGGAACTCCCCCATAGCTACCATCACCATGCAAAAAGTCCGTAGAGGGCATCCGGTGAGGGCTCGTTGGCTCTTCGGGAATATTTCCTAACATATTAGGGTTACTGCCAATGCCCACACCAGGAACAGAAGGAGGCATGTACGAGGGGCGCGGCGAGTTGTGCTCTGAACCGTAAAAGGAAGGGTGCTGACCATGGCTCAAAGGCGGGGGCGGGGGCTGCGCAACTGCAAAGAACAGAGGCTGGAGGTGCGGGGGTGCTGCATGAGGAGGAGACGGAGCCGCGAGCGCAGAGAGAAGTTGAAGGGTCAAAGGAGGTTCGCTGGGGTTGAGAGGCAGAGCACGTAGGCGCTCGAGTTCGGTGAACGGTTCCGGGGTGAGAGGATCCAAGAAACACACTTGTGACAGGGTGGCACAGGCGGCGTGTAAGTGCTGCTGGTCACGCTGAGCCTCGGCCAATGACACCAAGACAGCGACGCGGGTCTCCTGGTGAAGGAGAAGAAGCAAGGGCAAGAAAAAAGAACACAGCAGAAAATAGCAGTACGTCATTGCACAATCGTAGGTGTCAAGAGTACTACTGTAGACGTGGTAGCAATCAGGATTAGAGCAGCAAACGATCAACAAGAGTAATCTTACTCATCAAGATAATACACTGCAGTTGAGTATACTATTATCTCTCACCAAATCCCCCGCATCGAGCAGCAGCAGTGCTTGAGCATAATGCCCAGCCGCAGCGGCGAGATGCCCTCCCTGATGGTAGGTCACCCCTAATTGCACTCTTGCGTGGGCGTCCCCAGGGTCAATCGCATCGACAATGGTCGCGAAACACCCTACCGCGCCGTCTAAATCCCCGACACTCTGTAAGGCTGCGCCTAAATTGAAGAGGATGGAGGGGTCGCCGAACCCGATGGAGCCAGTGGGGCTGCTCGTATCACGCTTCGAGGCCTACAGTGTGCCAAAGAGGGGTGCAATACATGTGTGAGTATGGGCGGGCATGAAGGAAAACAAGAAGCGTGACAAAAATTATTGAGATTAAATTCTTGAAAGAGGTAGGAATTACGTATCAACAAAATGGAATAAAACTCAATACGTAGACAAAGATATTTATTTTTGATAACATTGTTATTACCTGTAAAGCTCTTCGATAGAGGCTAATCGCTTTTTGCATTTGCGTTCCATCTTCGTCCTTCTCTCCTGCTGCCTCTGCGTGCAATTGCACTGCCTCATTGCACAGGCTCTCCACCGACTCTTCTTCTCCTCCTCTTGCTCCTTCTGATAAGCCATATACCTGCGGGTTATTCGTCCTATTGGGCGAAGATGAGGAAGACTTCTTTTCTTCGATAGGCTTCAAAGTGTCTGCCCTCTTCTCGAGAGGCCCCTTTGGTAAGACGCGCCAGCACACCATCTACGTAGTACATGTAGGAGGAGGAGGAGAATAAATCATATTTAAAGGAGATGAGAGAGAAGAAACACAGAATATTCATGCGTACAGATGAGACAATACCGATCTGTTGATAGAGAAATGAACAATGATACTATTAGGTTCTGACTCTCTCTAATGCACACATAAAGTCACTCTAGTAATTCACCGGTTCTTTGATGCCCTTGAGACGTCTCAATCCTCGGCTAACCACCACCACCCCTTCCAGCATCAGCTCCACAGGCGACTTCTTGTTGCTCTCGCACTTCATCGCAGTGATGTCCCGATCCCAATACACCGCATCTCGGGTATCCTGCGACATGACGATCTCCCCGCCCTCTGCCTGTGACTCGACTCTCGCTGATAAGTTCACCGCGTTCCCAAAGTAATCGATGCGCTTGGTGGTGGGGTCTAAATCACTCAAACATGCACCAGTGTGTAAACCGATCCGCACTCGTAAACCTCGCCAGGCACCGTCTTCGGAGATGCCCGCGATGTCAGCTACGCCAGGTTCCTGCATTATCATAGCAAAAAAAAGTAAAGATTATATATATATAAACACTATATCTTCGATGAAAAAAAGTTGGAATGAGTTGAAATGAGGCTATCAAGAGTCCCATGACAATCCTTTAGGAATTTACATTGAGTAAGAAATCGGGCCATTTTGCTTCCATGAGCCTTGATTGGGCGTCAATCGCGAAGCCCAATCCCTGAGTCGCGTGCTGGAAGGAAATCATGAAGGCATCGCCCTCCGTCTTCACTTCGTACCTGAGAAGGGAAGAGGATTAACAAAGTGTCAAATTGGAAAACAACAGAAGAAGAAAGATCGTCAAATAAGTACAGTTCAACGCATCACTGTAATGCTCGCGCTTACCCTCGGTGCCGTTTCAGGCATTTTCGCATGATTTTGTTATGCTCATCGAGGAGGGCCTTCATGCGTACTTCCCCAAATTGCTCCCAAAGCCGGGTTGAGCCCTGGATATCCGTAAACGCTAGAGTGATCACTCCCTTTGGCGCATCGTCTGCAGTCATCACGACCTCTGCTACCGACAGTGGCGTTGCTTTGGAGGTTGCATTCTCTCCCCCTCCTCGTTTGCTCAAGCTGCCACTACTAGGCAAGTTGCTGCCATTTTGCTCTTCTTGCAAGTGTTGGAGTACGGAGTCACTGCTGCTAAGAGAGGCAGCCTGCTGAGTCTTGTTGGTGTTGTTATCGTCAAGGAAGGCACTGGAAAACCGCCGCACGTTGCCTGGCTTCCGCTGAGACCTCCATAGGGCCTCGGCTCCTCGCGGGTCGGATCTGGTTGGAACATGAGAGACGCAGACATAAAGCAATGCCAATGAATGGATCAACAGTGAAGGACGAGGAAGGAAACGCACTTTCTTGACAATCTTACATCTCGGCGAGCATCAACTCCAAGCTGCGCTGTTTTCCAGTGTACAGCCAGTGTTCCCCGCTACCACCGTTACTATCCTCTGGAGGTGGGGCTAACTGCATCCAATCCCCTTTCTTGGCGATCGCTTTCACGAAAGCCCCGCTGTCCAACTGCAACTGCACATCCCCATCCAGCTCGGGCTTGTGCTAATGTAGCAGTGTATGAGGGATTATAATAAAATACCAAGCATGTGAGCAAGGCATGAAACACGAGAGCAGTGGCTTGAGATGAAGACGAGAATGAGACTGAAAAGACCAGCGATACGACGATTTGGCATATTTTTACAAATAAACAATGATTACATCGCGGCGCATAACCGCATTTACATACTTGAATGAAGGCCACTGTGAGCACTTTGAAATAGCGTGGCAGTGGAAACGGTTCGAGGGGCGCAGCGCCTACAGCTGCTGCATCTACGTGGCGATGCTTCATGAACCTTGCACGCACAAGGATGGGGGCGAAGAAAAATAGGCAATGAGAGTACAGCATGCAATCGGCCGCCTCCCCCAAAAAAATTCAAATACGCTGTTGCCACCTTCCCAAGTAAAAGCGTTTCTATTCCTTCCCTCATGAATCGTACATCGGCACAAATAGAATGACAGAATCATAACACCGCACTTTAAAACTCACCAAGTTGGCGCGCCACTAGTGTCCTTCAAATGATGGTGGTCAGGTGTAGTATTAGTCGTGGCATTGTCGGTGCTGTTTAAGGATATACCCTTCAAGTACTGTGACACGCCTTCACCGCCACCATAAGTGTTGTTGTTGCGTCCTGCTGGTACTGTTTTGATGGTGGCACTAGTGGTAGGGCTTCCGTAACTGCCACTGCTCGAGACGGTGTCCTTCGAGAGCTGCCTGGTGGTGCCAAGCGTGTCGCTCGAGTCACGCGAGCTCCCTAGACCTCGTTCGTCGACCAATGCCGCAAAGGCCTCGCTGTCCATCGAGCTCTGGTTGGAGCTGCTCTGGTGGTCGTTTCGAGACCTCATTGCATTGAATTTCAGAGGACGAGTGGTTGTCGATGGAGAAGAGGGAGAAGAGGGGGAAGAGGAAGAGCTGGTTTCGGGCACCGACGGTAGTACGGTATCCACGGATGGAGTGTCACCAACGGACGAAGACCATCGACGATGATGCTCAACAGTGCTGCGGCTGCGTACCTGTACAACAGCAAGAAATAAAATAACGATATTAGAAAAGTTTGTGCCAGCCTCCGACATTCTACTTCTTCTGCTCTAATTCATGAAGCAACAAATACTCACTACGAGGCTGAGCTGCGCTGGAGCGCTGCCATTTTGTGGAAATAGCTGAGGATAGCTACCCAGGGTGCGCGCATCGTCGAGCTAGTTGAGCATGGAGAGAAAGTATAAATAGAGAGCAGCATCCAAAAAGAATATCAACAGGAAAAAAATGACTCAAAACAAGAGTTTGACCTGAAGACGAATGCAAGTGCACACGCAGAACTTATCGAGAAGCCAAGGAACAAAGAATCTAGCACCATAACTGGCAATCGCCAGCCAAGGAAGACCATGTACGGATACCTGTTCAGCCCCCATGAGCAAGCGCTGTTGGTCAGGCGGGATCCCTTCTGCCGCCTCGATCCATAACTTCACGGCCAGCACTGTGTCCGTAGCCGCGCACCCTTCTACGGGGATCATCTGACCCGTCAAGGTCTTCACCACAAGCTCGAGGCTAGGTGGCGAAGGAGCAGCCTGCTGAGGAGGCAACGGAGGTGGCTGCGGCGGAGCCTGCGACGGCGGCGGATGTAGGTCGCTGCCCTTCTCCGGCAACTGAATGCATACACATTTTCAAGCAAAGCGCGGAGAATTATCGTTTCACGTTAAGAGTATGACTAAAACAAGCGATTGAGGCATGCTCATAAAATAAATTGGAAAATAAAAAGAGAAGAAAGGATGAGCGCCGCTCACCTGACGTGTCATACTTTTCTCCGATTGCCGGTGAAGGAGGGTCTGCTGTCGCAAGTTGTCAATAATCTGAGCATCCATCGCCATTGCTTTCAGAGCTTCATTCTCGTCGTCATCGTTGTCGTCTCCACTATCCTTCTCGTTAGTAACAAGAGGCAGTACCTTCGCTAGCCTAGGTCTCGGTAACACCGGCCGATTGCTCGGTGGGTCGACTGCATTCGAGGGCGAGGCTACAGAGCGAGGTGGTGGCGGCACAGGTGGAGGAGTTGTGGACTGTGACTCAGGAGGTTTATCTCCGCGAAGAGCTTGAAGTCGCTGCAACATTTCATACGAGGTGTCACCCTGTCATTGAATAACCCCCGTGTTCACAAACAAAGCAAGGGTAAAGGCAAACTTGTTTTATACACTTGAAGAGAAGCACTCGTGGACTGGATCAGTAAGATTTCATGTAGATTGCAGCAAAAACCAGAATGCGTACCATTAAGGCTGTACCCACGCTTTCACACTTCCCCCAACCTTCTTCCCAAACAGCGTTTCTCGCTCTTCTAGTAATGCACATCCTACGCTCATTCTATTGCTCCACGTATAAACGCACCGAAGTGCGCGCCGAACGAGTGCCGAGACCATTGTCGGTGCCAACGAGCGCTCCAAATGACCCCTTTGACACACCATCATCAGAGGAACCGCCGAGGTGAGTCATGAGCGCCCGTACTTGAGAAGGCGTCGTTGAGATGCCGGCTATCTTTAGAAGGACAGAAAGCCGGGCAGCGCTCAAACGAGGACCGTCAGAATCTAGCTCAGCTTTAACTTTGCTTTGAGCATGATCGTCAAGGCCTTGCAACTTTACAATCAGCATCTTTGCTAGAGGCGGTGGATCGGACATTTTGAATATAGAAACGGAAGGATCTACCAGCCTAGCTGGGGAAAAAATTGGCTACGAGAAAATTCCTAGTGAGATGCTGCACATAAGCCCTATAGATTTGACAAAGTCTAGCATATTCGACTTTCTCTCTGCATCATGATTCAATTCTGGTGTGCGAAGAGGCAAGAATTCGTGTAGAGCCATTTTTTGTGCGACAGAATCACTACATGCACTAATATGGTACAAATAAATAGAGTCGAAGAGGAGAAGAGGTGGATGTTGTTGTTTGTTGTTTGTTGTTGTCGTTGTGTCGTTGTCGTCGTCGGTTCTGAGCTTCTGATGAGTGAGCGTGTTCGCGTTTTGCTTGTAGACTGAAGACTTGTTAGGCGTTGAGCGTTGTCGTTGAGACTAGACCTAGTACCTGAACAGTTTCCTAGACAAGCTAGCGCAGTGATTTTGAATCTACAGTCGCATCGACACCAAATTATTATTAGCCTCCAAACATAATAATTTACTGACTCCAACGATAAGCATGCCGAAACAGCCTACCGACAAGGATGCTGCGGAGGCAGCAATTATCCAACGAATTGACCGCGTGATGGCGTGTTTCATCAGCGAAGAATCAGGAATGACTGCTATCCCAGCAGAAGAGGTGAAACGAATCATTTATATCTTGAGTTTTAATGTAGCAGTAATACTTAGCACCTAAGAAATGCAACACGCAACCGCCCCTCTGTAAGCTAGCCCCACGCCTCACTCGTGTGGTGCGATCGATGTTAGGTGGGCAACGTAGTCCGTGCTTGCGGATGCTACCTGCCGGAGATCATATTAATGGGCCAGCTGATGCCGTCTATTCAAGAAGACGACTATGAGGTTGGATGTAAACATTGATGCACTAGATGATAGAACATAAATTACTTTTGCCTGCTATTCCCTCACGTGGGCCCAAGTATCCACAAAATGATCATGAATGACTCTTAAACCTGGCTGCCGTGGACGACTCGTGTCTCACATCTAAAGGAACTGGGTGTGGTGCGGCCTGAGCTGTTGAAGAAGCGCATCGTGGCAATGGCAAAGGAGCGAACATGGGAAGCCGACACTGAAACCGAACTCACGAATGTGTTTCGTAAACTTGACACCCTCGCACACAACGGCGAGGAGTACGGCTACATTGAAATGGGCAAAATGCAGCGGTGTGGTTCGACTAGTTGTATCTACATGATATTTTTAAATGTTTGCCACTCATATATCAGGGGCATGAGGATTTCAAGTTATAACACGACTTCCTCCCACGTTGGATGCACAGCTTCTTAGCCAAGGAAGGGATGGCGCCGATGGGCAAAGAAGAGATCGGAAGATTCGCGGACTTCGCAGTCGATAAATCTGGCTCTAAATTGTAAGTAATCGGGGCCTATATGGTGTTTGCTTATTCATGTCTTCTCTTTAAGGTCGTCATTCCTGTATTTGTGATCCGACAAAGCTCAATCGAATCTCAGCTGTTGCTATCGCGCATGTGTGTGCTCTCTCGTATTACTACAGTTTTTACCACGACTACGTGGGTAAAGTACTCCCGCTTTTGGATGACGACGATTTCTTGGATGATGGCAAGAGCGCGCCCACACCGCTCGCTGCAGGAGCAAAGAAAAGGCCGTAAATATCAGGCTTCTTGACTTCCGCGCCAGGGAATTCTTCGAAGTTATTCGGCGCTGGATGTGTAGATATTGGCACCAGTTCGAAAGTTTTCTTATGTTACTGTACCTGAAGTCGGAGAGCCGCTCTCACATAAATGCCGATTCTCTCCTAAACTGAAACTCGGCAGTTCGCTGTTCGCAGTTCGCCTACCTCTCATCAGGATCTCAACCGCATCAAGCGACACTTCACGGGGGAAAATGAAGCATAAGGGGTAATTTATATCTTAAGTAGCTTCCTGTACTACGCAGGTGGATTTAAATTCGGTTCGAAATCCGATGACCGATGACTAAAATAATACCGCACACGCTTCCGGCTTCCGCTTCCATACTGCTACTGCACTCAACATTTAGTACAATTCGATGGCATTTCGGGTTGTAAGCGGGACTCTCAACTTCAACTCCAGGGTGGTCGGCGGTTTGGCTATAACTTACTAATTATAACTACTGTGAACGATCGAAAGTGCTAAATGTAGACTGAGACTGACCATAGACCATATAGACATCCTTGAAAAGTCCCCTGTAAAGTACAGATCCGTTGAATTACGAGACTCTTGAACGTCAGAACGCGCAGACTCCGTTCAGCACCATGGCGATGAAGCGCACTGTCCCTTCTCTGAGCACTTCCAAGAAATACTACGAAAGTAGTGCTATTTTTTCCAAGTTCATCAGCGACGAGAACATTGCGAAGGTGCTGCCCTGCCCGCTTCTCTCCTGCACGTGTGCATATGCCATGAATGTAAACCGGCTCACTGCCTCTACCTTGTGCATTTTTGATGTGCACAGCTGAAGAAAGTATTCTTCTTTCGGCCGGATGACCCGCACAACTTGCACCAAACCCCGCCAGCAAGCTTCAAGATGCCGGGTGTAGACCGCATTAAGGGCTACCGCTACCCTGCCCCTGGGTAAATATTGAGACTTAGGAGCAGACTCGAGATACGAATGAGACTGAATAATGTGTTGTTGTGTTGCCTTGCGCCCAGGTCTCAACCTGCTGCAAATATCCCAACTACGGATAACGAAGATATCAAGTATGACATCAAGTACTTTTCACGCAACACGCGTTCCATGGGTCACATCGACGAAGAGGTACGATGCCAAATATAGCACCCACCCGTCTTACTGGCTTTTTTCGTGAATGGCTTCTCTTTGTCTCCATTGCGCCCTTCCCGCACACTACTTGAGCTGGTTTTCTCTTTTACATCACCCATGCTTTACCTTGCCGCTATGCGTGCCCAGGGCAACCCGCTGCGTATCGATGACGCTTGGGGGGACAAGTCCAAGGAATTGAGCCTCTTGGACACCTCCGCCGACCGCGGCTCCCCTGGCACGCACTACACCGCTGCTACGGTAAAAACCTACGATCCAACGGGCCTGCGGTCGGCCATGACTGCGACCCACGATGAAATGTACAAGGCGCGACTGGAGCACATGCCCACTCACAACGTGCGGTACGCGTGGCAGTCCAAGCCTGGCGTTCTCGAGGCTCTATGCGCGGAGAACCCAGACTTCCCTGACCTCCCGCCTTTGCCGGGCATGAGCATCGATGACGAACCACCCCTCGTATGCGGCATCGAAAAGCACGCCATGTGGTAGAGAGGAGACCGCTTTCTTGTTGAGCGCACATTAGCAGACTTTGGCGCTGCTGGTGGTTCGTAGGCGCAGTCAGTTTTGATGTTAGAAGCTTAGAAGTGAGAAGCGGAGTTGGCCTATGCTGAATCCATTTACGAAGATGGCTAATGTGCTACGCTCTGGAGTTGTGATGTAGTAACGCAGCTGTCCTCGATTATCCTATTTGTCGTCCGTTTGTTCGGCTGACTCAATAACAATAACCCATAACCATAACCCGAAAAGTTTTCAAAAATTCAAAAAGCGAAAGGAAATGGGAAACTCGAACACTCGAACTCGAACTCGAACTAATACAAACCCAAATGACACAGAAGCAAATGCGAGTACATAGAAGATGAAAGTATCACGGAGGTCATGGAAAGAAGGGCGATTCCGCTTAGTTACCTGTACAGATGCCTGGAGGCTGATGGCATCTCTCTACCTGGGAACAGCCAGCCAGTCGCTTAGTTTCTTTGCTTCATCATGCATCATGCATCTTGCATGCCGAACTCCACCTCCACCTATATCACCTTAACTCACACAGACCCCGAGGGGCCGGAAAGGAGGCAACAAAAGGTGATAATCCAATTGGTCGCACATGCCCGTCTATCAGAGTGGCTATGCAAGTGCTGATTCCAAATCCCATGTTCCAAGTGTTGATGTATGTAAGAGGTTTTGAGTCATTGAGAAATTTCCCCGTTGAGGGGGAGGTTCGACTTACCGTATTAACGAGATTAAGAGAGCGGGTGACATGCCCATTTAATCACGTCAGTACGGCAAGTCGAACCTCCCCCACGGCGGGGAAGTATAATTCAACACCTCCCACATATATCAATACCAACGTTCCAACTTCCAATATATCCAAGAAGCAATAAGCAATTTCAAGCAATAAGCACAAACTTGGCTTTCTATAACCCAACACCCAACCAACTGGGCTAAGCGCGAAACCCAACAAGACGGTCGTCCCGGCGGTCCTGTTTAGTCCGGCCGCCCGGCCTGCTATTGGCCTCACACAACTGAACTATGTATACAGTTTCACTGCGGCGCGTTTTACTACGGGCAGCGAACTCGGGCGAGGAACAAATTCCCGCCGTTGGTCGTAAGGTGGCTAATATTCTCCTATGAGAATCGAGCGCAGGGCCTGAAGACCTTTTTGTTGTGTTACCGTATACAAACATGCAACTAACTGAGCTAAGTGCGGGCGATAGATTACTGAAACCCGACACAAAAGCAACTTTGAAAGTTATATTTCTCGTCTTCCGTCCTTTAAGCAATATCAGTATCCACCAATTTACATGCGCCAGACCTGAGGTCCACCAAACCAGCGCAAATCTAGTGTACTCACCGCTGATGGGTCGGCCCGAATGCACGAAAACCCAAACAACAAGCAACAATCAAGACAAGAGCTCTATGGATGCTCTCGGTGATCTCAATATAACCCTGGACCTCTGGACTGCCAAAGATTTGCGCGCATACAAAGAAAGATTCCTTCCCAAGGGAGCATAGAACAGAGATTATAGATAGATAATGACAATGCGGCGACTTATCTTGGAGCTTGGAGCGTACTTATCCCGTACTCATCGTACATCTCCGTCATCCGTACAACACTCGTTCGACATTTGTGGAATTGACTCAAATCAACCCTGTAGAGCGTGCAGAAGAAGAACTCTTGACATGCAAGTACATGCAAGAAACAAGAGCTCCGCGGAGCGAGAGTTGAGAGCTCCCCAGTTCTCAGCCTCGCTAGACTCGAGCTTTTAGACGAAGGTGTATTTCGAGTGCGAAGTGCATAGTTGAGGCACATAATACACCAAATCGAGTGTCAAACCTGACTCTTAGCCGGTTCCTATTGATATCTCTTGCCCAGAAGAAGTGAAAATTGAACATGGCACCTCTACACCTATCGCGTGTCATGGCCACTATCGCTTGCATGGCCTTCGCGAACGGGTTTTCCTGTGCTCGAACCAGGTACTTTAGTCGAAGTTTCAATTTTAGGGCCGCGCCTGTTGATGATTCCAGTGACCGTTCTAGTGACGAGGAGGTGCGTCCTCCACCGGCCACGCTGCCCCCTCACGTGTCAAAGCTGTACACCATGTCGCCATCCGAGCTACGCGCGAAGGTGTATGGAGGCATGGACGAAGCCACGCGCCTTCGTCAAAGCGGCAGCGAAATTTCATCCGATGCTTCCGTTGAAGAAGCTAGCGAAGCAGTAGAAGCAGCTAGGGACTTCGTTATGGGCGTGACCCCAGAAGATCCAGATGGGCTCTTCAAGCTGCACGGCGCGCTGCGCTCGATGGATCAATTACAGCCAAAGTCACTAGGCGTCAGTGCTGATAAAACAAGTCAAGAAGATGATAGTTCAGGCGATGACAAAGAAGATTTATGGGGCGAAGAAGTAGCATTGTTTCGAGCTCGGGCAGCCGAAGCACAGGCTATGCGTGAAGCTTCAGGATTGGCAGAAGCAGCCAAGGCAGCGAAGGTAGCAAAAACGACACCTCTTGAGGCCAAAGCAGCGCAATTCTTTGCAGGGTATAGCAACGAGGAATTGTCTGGATTATGGTCCGTTCATTCCGGAGTGGTGCGACCTGCCGAGATCGAAAGAGCACCACCGAAGGTCGAGGATTTGGACAACGACGAGCCCGCTGATGACGACAAATGAAGACAAGCGAGATCACAAAAGAAGGGTAATTTGGCCCAATTCATTTATACTTGAGTGCGTTCATTGCAATTCGAGATTGCGCTTATTCAAGTAGAGGGAACTTGAAATCATCGTTGAATGAGTAACGCGAAACCAACAACACGGCCGCGCTGCCGTGCTCTTCGGACTTCGGAATTCGAATGAGCCTGAGCCCCGAATGGAATAGAAGATTAAAGGCGAATACTGAAATCGCGCACTGGCCTGTGCGTTCATGAAGCGTGGGCGCGTGTCTTTGTTATTCAAGTGATATACTTTAGCTGTAGATGCACGCGGTGTCGTTTGTAAGATAAAAGATATACATTATTATTTGTGAATTGCGATTGCGATTTGCGTGTTTGCCATTAATATGTCGTGTGCATTGCGTTCCCATTATCACTATCCAATATAAAGGGAAACAGGGGGGAAGGTGTTTAGAGTATCGCCGATCGTTTACGACCCGTCGTGCAATTTTCACCTCTTCGTCACGTTCGAGGCGTCAATTCTTGACGCAGCATCCACCGCACGGGCTTGTAGTCGCGTCGCCTTGAAGTGTAACGCGGCATGCCTTTCCGCTAACACATTTAAATTAACTCCGTACATGAGTCTTTGTCTATGAGTGGTTGTGCAGGGTGATTTCGAGGACAGTATGGACTGCGAACTCCGACGGAACTCTGACACTGGAGCTCATGGCTGTGAATCCAGAATCGCATTGTAGGACTTCAAAAGTGGCGACAATATCCCACGGTCCGTCTGTGAGACACAGTCATGCGCGGTGGGCATCAGGGGAGGGAACGGGTTCCTAGGAACTTCGGGCCACCGACAGATGACGAACCCTTCCGTTATGAATTTGCAGCACCGCTTGGTACTTGAATTATCCGTGGGACTCTCGTTTGATCAAAGGCAGGCACAATGGAGGATTGATT
>Ga0307979_1001267_pt1 | contig 17949 bp, 21 predicted proteins | sample OrgLakmetage1058_FD_201833 | JGI IMG/M metagenome (GOLD analysis project Ga0307979, IMG submission 201833) | Saline water microbial communities from Organic Lake, Antarctica - #1058 | ecosystem: Environmental > Aquatic > Non-marine Saline and Alkaline > Saline | place: Antarctica: Organic Lake...
GCTGGCTTCAAGGTCTTCGCGCTTAGGCTTGCCTAACATTCGGTTTCGCATTTGAATCCGCAGTACGCTACTGTAGAAAACGGCCGACAACGTGTGATTTATTATTTCTCCTTCTTCTTTGCGTGGGAAAGTAGGTGTTGAAACGAGATAGCGCCTTGACGCGAACCCCGATTACCACGGGCAGCGCGCGGGAACAAAGGGAACAATGGTCAGTATGCCTTGACGCGCGCCCACGCGCATCGTTTTTGCGCTGCCCGTGGTAATCGTTTCGACTTCAATGAATACAAGTTCAGGTGCCCGCGCGATGCGCGGATTCGGAGCAATGTGTTTGCTGCGGGGCAGTAGGTGTGTAGATTGTGTTATCACCTCAGTGCGCGGCCTTGAGATGCCCGTGGATGAGTGTTCTTGTGCCCGTGGTGCGTGTCCTTTCTTGTGCCCGTGGTCTGCCTGGTATTTTGTTTACTGCACATCTGCAGTATGTACAACAAATCTGTACAACGGTACTGTAGGTACGTACATAAAAAACGACGACCACCACGAACGAACCAAGGGTGATCAGGTACCCTTGAACGAACCACGAACGAAATTCCTGACATTTTCTGTACGTTAGGCTGACATTTTCTGTACAGAAAAGATCAGCCCCACAGAGAGACAGAGAGACCCCACATTCTGAACGACTGCTGCCACAAAAAGTCTCCAACTCTCCAACTCCCTACTTACAGTACTGTAAGTATAGTACAGGTCTGCTTAGAAAGTATTCTTACTTTTCAAGCTTTTACATCAAGGAAGCCGCGATCCCACTCCCAAGTCTTCATGACCCTACTCCAAACATTTGTATTCCTTCTGATCGTCTTCTGGGTCAAGGCCCTGCTTTCTGTGCGCGCCTGGATAGCTGATGCGTCGTCGAGATGGTTTGTCTTACGATACATGTCTTTTGACGAAGTGCCGCGACCCCCACCATCTCAAGTCTTCATGACCCTTCTCCAAGCATTTGGACACCTCCTTATCGTGCTCTGGGCCAAGAACCTGCATCATGTGCGCGCCTGGATAGCTGATGCGTCGTCGAGATGGTGTGTCTTACGATACATGTCTTTTGACGAAGTGCCGCGACCCCCACCATCTCAAGTCTTCATGACCCTTCTCCGAGCATTTGGACACCTCCTTATCGTGCTCTGGGCCAAGAACCTGCATCATGTGCGCGCCTGGATAGCTGATGCGTCGTCGAGATGGTGTGTCTTACGATACATGTCTTTTGACGAAGTGCCGCGACCCCCACCATCTCAAGTCTTCATGACCCTTCTCCGAGCACTTGGACACCTCCTTATCGTGCTCTGGGCCAAGAACCTGCATCATGTGCGCGCCTGGATAGCTGATGCGTCGCGGAGGAGGTATGTCCTTCGATACGTGTATCATCTTCGTCCTAACTCCAAACGCTGACATTGACGCTCACCTCAATAGGTCTACGATTGAGGAACAAGAGTTTTCAGAATGTGTCTGGATACTTGATATGCAGCGGAGGAGTATGTACAACCAGCAAGAAGAACTTTCAGCTGATGATATAACTGATATGCTTTCTCGGAGATTTCTTGATATGCAGCGGAGGAGTATGTACAACCAGCAAGAAGAACTTTCAGCTGACGATATAACTGATATGCTTTCTCGGAGATTTCCTTCACACGAAGAGCAGGCTACACGTCGATCCGTACGGGGTGAGGAAAGCGCTCGCTCAATAGCCGCAACGCAGGAAGTTGCTTGGCACAATCCTTCATTCTTGATTTCAGATGATGTTTTTCCTCTATGGATAGCTGATGGGTCGACGAGGAGTATGTACAACCAGCAAGAAGAGCTTTCAGATGATGATGATGTTGTGCCCGATATGAATTGGCCTTCAGCCGAAGAGCAAGCTGCACGTCGGTCTGTACGGGGACACAACATCACTCGCTCAATAGCCGCAGCGCAGGAAGTTGGTTGGCACAATCCTTCATTCTTGTTTTCAGATGATGTTTTTCCTCTCTGGATAGCTGATATGCAGCGGAGGAGTATGGATAACCAGCAAGAAGAGCTTTCAGATGATGATGATATGCCCGATATGAATTGGCCTTCAGCCGAAGAGCAAGCTGCCCATCGGTCTGTACGGGGGCATAACATCGCTCGCTCAATAGCCGCAGAGCAGGAAATTGGTCGGAACAAACCCTCATATCTCGTTGCAGTGGCCCATCTTGTGGCAATAGCTTATCATAACCCGCAAAAATTACCATATCTTCTGGAATTAGCCGATATTATTGCAACAGCCGCTTATAATAACGATGGGCATCCGATTTTAATCTTTGTGCAAGAGGCTTGTGCGTTTGCAAACACTCTGCCATCTTCGCCTGGCGTATTATTGGAGCCAGCGCTTTCATTGCCGCGTGTCCCACCATCGGAAGCAGGCTGGAATACCGACTTTGCTTTTCCAGGATGATGGAATCGAGAAAGGTTCCCAAGATAATTCGGACGAGGGTAGGGCGCAGATCGGTATTTGGGATAAGTGTGCACTTGTGTGGCGGCTCCCACCTATCGTCTGCGGGTCGAAAGAAGTCGTCTCTTGACCATAAGGCTGAGGGTGCGGGGATGCGGTTCAGCTCCCAAAAAGCGCTGCAAACGTTGTTACCAGCGCTGAAAAGTAGTGCAAAATGCTTCTCTGCGCCCCTAGTTACAGTAACTGCAAGAAATAGATCAACGAAGAGTTTATGTTTTGGCGGGCATCACAAATCACAATAAAGACAGAAGTAGCCCCGACGGACGGTGCCCCCCAGATAAAACCCACAACCGAGAATTTTTAGTGTTATCACTCATTAAAAATAGTAGATAGTAGTTTAGCGTTCTCGCTCTGTAACATATAAATTTATTGTTATCAGGCCTCCAGGCCCCGATGTCGCAAATGGGTGAATGACTTTTTACCGCTGCTGAAAGGGAAAGGACACGCCGCCTTTTACCGAGAGAAGTGTTGGCCGGCTGCACTTCGGAACCGCTTTTACTCCGGAAGGCCGCAGAGCGCCAAGAGAATCTGCCGGCGTTTGTTGTATTTTTTGTTTTGGCGATATGGGAGTAGAGGGAAGGAGAAAAGCGACGCGCACGCACGACGTAGCGGCGGCGGAGCGCGGGCCGACCACCACTTACATCTGAATTATTACGTGATGCTTTATGCCTTGTCTGGGGTACCACCAGATCGTAGGAAGACGAAGCTCACGGGCCAGGAGACACCTACACCTGAATTATTACGTGATGCTTTGTCTGGGGTACCACCAGATCGTAGGAAGACGAAGCTCGCGGGCCAGGAGACACCGCTTTCGAGGAAGAAAGACACGGAGCACACTGGCAGTGGTAGCAGCGCAGGCTTTGGTGGTGACCCAGCAGCTCCCGCGCAATGTAGCTTTTGTGGCGGAGCTCCAGACCAGAAGCTATTATTTTCTTGATCATATTTTTTGTCGTGGTGGGAAAAAACTATATTAGGGAAATCGTAGATTTTTCTCGGTGTCGCCGTGAAAATAAGCATAGCTTAAAGTTTTTTTTTGCGTTAAGCTTACGTATTTCAAATGAGGCACTGAGATGGAATCGTTTGAGCCCTACTGCCCGCTTTATTTATTCATCCCCATACCTCTGGAACTCTGTAGAGTCTTCTACTCCGAAGTTTGATGGCTGAAGGACAACTCAAGAAGAAATGGGGGTATTTTGCTTCAAGCATAAAGATGCTGCTGTGCTCAGCCCAGTCAGACTTCCTAGCTAGGGGTTACACTTTCTGCTGCTGTATAGTGCAGGGGGTATTCTTTGTATTTGGGGAGAATCAACTATACAAGAGTTGGCCTCCGTCAGCTAGAACTACTTGAGTCTGACTCCTTTCCCACTATAAACCTCCTCCTTGCGACTTTGCTGTCCTTCAAAGTAACAATTGTTAAGAACGACGATGAAGTTGTTGTTGAGAAAATTATTGCAGAGGAAACTATTGCAGAGGAAGTAATTGAAGAGCCAGTAAACCAAATGTAAACTATTGCTGACGTTAAGAAGATTATCTATGATAATATTCCAAAAAAGAATACTGCCGAAACGTACGTTAGGAGTGTGAAGCAAGTATACGATAACTTTAAAGAAGATGACGTGCATGAATTGTTGAAAAAGAAAATGAAATTATTGAAATTTATTGAAACCAAATACGACAAATTGACAACCATTAAAAATAAACTTTGTGGTATGCTTAAAGTGTACAATTTGTTAAACCTTGAATGCACATTGTTGAAAAGTAAGATAGACCATTACATGGTATCGTTATCTATTGAGGAAGACAAGAAAAAAGAAAATCCAATCAATAAAAGGACAGTTGAAGAAGCAGAACAAATTGTAAACTATTTCAAGAATGAGTTGAAGACGATGGATGAAGAACTCTCATTTGATACATGGGATAAAAATGTGGAACTCTACGTCATTCTAAAATATATATTCGACTTATGGGGTTGTGCGACCAAGTAAGTTGATTGATATGCAAATTACAGATACAGATGAAGGATGTGATAAAATAAATTACATCAATGTCCAAACAAAAGAGATTGTTATCAATAATCACAAGAACGACAGGAAAGGAACAAAGGTGATTGACATCACCGATGATAAATTGAATGATATTTTATGCAAAGGATTGAATAATCATCTAGTGACAAATCAAAATGGTGAAATGTATTTTAGGTAGTAGTTCATCTTTCGGTAAAATGTTTAAAAGCAGATTCAACGATTACAACCTATACGACTTGCGGAAATGCGTTAGCAGTTTGGCAATTCATGAAGGCAATACAGAGAAAATTAATATGCTACAATACAACCAAGGACATTGTCTAAACACCATCTTGAAGAAGTATAACATGTACAATAAAGTAGACGTTTGAGAAGTAGTTGTGTATTTTTTTTAAAACATAAAAATAATTACCTATAAAAACTTTCAACATACTTATTTTTTTAAGTAGGAAAATAATATATATATTGATTGTCATCTATTTTACATGCAAGGTATCATGCTTGGTTTCTTTAAGTATTTTTATATATTGTTTTACATGCATAGTATCTCCTCTTTTTAAGAAATAAATGCTCTTAGTATTATTATTGTTCTTATCTTTTTATATTTTTTGGGTATTGTTCTATTCTAGTGGGAGGGGTTGTCACCCTGTCACCGCTGTCACCCGATTTTCAAAAGTGTCCCACGGGAAAGGGAAATAGGGAAAGTTCTGTAAATCGGGTGACAGTGGTGACACGGTGACACGTATGTAAGATGTTTATAGTTGACTTCCAACATCAATGTTGCAAACTGGTTTAATCATAAAACCTTTGAACCCGCCTCTGTTCTTACCATCTCGCAAACCTTTATCATATTTGATATTCGTAATTCGTTGTATTTCTACTTGAATTTCACGAAAGGGTTTATTGAGATGTTCTTCTAATTCTTGCTTACTACATTTAAAACCTTCACCATATTCGCAAAACTCATCAAACCAACATTTGACTTCATCATTGCTATCCAAAGTATTTTTTATTGCTTCTTGAGACTCTTCAGGAATATCAATCACATTATTTTTTGTGTAATTATGTGCGTAGTCCATCAATAACTGAACAAGAGCGTGTTTATAATTTTCTTTCAACAATCCTGCTAAATTGCGATTTGAATAAAGATGTATTCCTCTAGGAGTATTTGGGTCATTTGAGTGTCGTATTTCGAATGAGGAAGATGACTTGGAGCTGGAAATACGTGCAGCAGAGGAATTCTGAGTTCTCCAAATGGTTAGACACGATTGACTCCACTGAAAGTCTGGAGATGAAGAGGCAACATCAGAGACGCTTGGTGCATTTCTAAGGTCGTAGTGCAGTCCTGCATGAACTGCACACCGTGAAATGTAATTAGAGTTGAAAGCTTCGTGAGTTCGTGTAGCCTACGAAGAGTTCGGCTCTCGGAGCGTTTGAGACGAAAGCTTCGCAACCTTCACACTTGTAAAATTTAGAGCTGAGAACTCCTCATGGATCACGTAGACTCGAAGCGTTCCGAATTGCACTCTGTGAAATTTCTTATTAGAGTTGAGAGCTTCGCAAAGTTAGCGTACGCCTCGGAGCGTTTAAGACGAATGCTTCGCAACCACGAATTTCACACTCATTAGAGTTGAGAGCATCGCAAAGTTCGCGTAGACCTCGAAGCGTGTGAGTCGAAAGCTTCGCAACCTTCTCTTTAGCTTCGCAAAGTTAGCGTAGAACTCGAAGCGTTTGAGACGAAAGCTTCGCAACCTTCGGACAAAGTCTCTGGACTTTTCAATCTCTTGAAAAAAAATTTCCAACGAATCCAAAATTATTCTGAAGATCAGAATTGTTGACGTACGGACGGGCAATTAAATCTTGTATACTCCTCCTACGGAGCTGAAGCTCCTAGAGGATATAAATTGTAGGGTTTTAAAGTCAGCATTTTTGTTCTGTGGTTGAAAGGAAGAATTGTGACAGATTTGTTTGTACTTGTTTCCAATACCACCATCAATTTTTAGATTTGCTTGGCAATTAGAAAGAAAGAGCAATTTGCACATCACGTTGATTGTTTCATCTGTTCCGTACATGATTTCATTTTTAATTACTTTTCCATCACCAATCTGTTTGAACACTTCAATGTTTTGTTCTTTGCCTGACATCTCCTCAACATACACGATACGTTTTCCACGAAGATTTTGGAGATGCTTGTGTGCTTTGGAATACCCATTCTCGAAAGGTTTTCTGTCAATTTCCCCAACATAGTTTGGCATTATTTCTTGCAGTGCTTCAAAGATTAATGTCTTGCCGTTGTTTCCTCCAACCCCGACCATGAAGTATAACGCTTTTTCCATTTCAGCATCTCCTGTAAGGGATTGTCCTAATACATTCAAGTAATATTCTAAATGTGACTTGTTTGCATTACAAATTTTAAATAGCACTTTATCTTTGATAAAATCCATATCCTCTCGTGTAGGTTCTGTATAATCAAAATCAATAGTATTAGTCAAATAATCTTCCATAGTAAAACCATATCTAAATGTTTTTGTACGTAAATCGTAGATACCGTTTTTAAACGCAACTTCGTAGAGGTTGGTATCTAGTTTGCGATAAAACTCGCTATCGTATAAGATTGTTTCTAGATGTTTAGAAATCATAGAGTAAAATCCTGATTTGTCTACTTGGTCGTAAAGTTTAGTGTACTGTTTGATTTGTTCGTTAAGTCGTTTCTGTCCTTCATCGTCTTCCGCATCCAATTTACTTCTTTCTTCTATTTTTAGTTTGATGCTGAAATCAATATGTTTATGGATAACTTGAATAATGATATGAGATGGTTGTTTTGTTTTCATCCACAACTTAGTTTTGTTATAAAACATGTACCAAGTTTCATTAGACCATTTAAGGTTTTGTTCCAGTTTTGGTGCAATACATTCTGCAATGTTCAACGCTCCTTTACAGGCAATGTCTAATGGAAGGAAATAGTTTTCTTTAGTAGTCATCTTCTTATATTCAGTAGGATTAGATAAGTTAGCATAATACCTGATTGTACCTTCTGTTGCGGTATTTGTATCACCATCATAATAATCCCAATCGGTAGAGAACCTATCTTCGTTAAAATTTTCTTTAAGATTATATTTTTGAGAATACCGAATTGTGTAACTAGACCATGCCAAACCTTCTTCTTCGGTAAATCCACAATTTTTCATTGCGCAGATTATTTTCAACCAATGCTTTCTTTCATAACAATATTTATCATCGATTAAATCCACCATTTTTTAAAGCAACTCTTTGTCACCAGTAGATTCATGTGTTTTCTTTTCTGCTTTCTTTTTTGGTGCTAATTTTTGCATATCAAAACATTTCTCAAATTGTTCTGCGTGGATATGACAAGGAAATTCACCAGTCCATTCTTTATCAAGACGTTCCCACACTTTTTCTCCTAAAAAGTCCATTTTACATAGATTACTGCAATTTTGTTCAGTTTTACGATACTCATCAGGTTTGCCATTTGGAAACGCAACCCAAACATGGTAACCAGTTGTGTTCCCCTTAACCCACATACTATCAATCTCAGTATCATCAAATAGTTGGTCTAAACTATAATCATCGGTATCAATATCCACCACAGCATAATTGGTGTCTTTTGCATAATAGCAAAGTGAAATATATTGATTTGACCCTTTCTTAAACTCGCATTCTTCTAAAGACCAATTTAGTCCTACACCTTCAGGGTCAAATGCATCTCTTCAACCTGTTTTCTTGTCTTTGGAAGACAGCAGCGCGCGAATGGCGACCCCCATCGTGCGGGTTTTATGAGCAGGCTCTGTGCCCTACATTTTTGTAACACCACATGAAAAAAAATAGGATCTAGGACATAATCTTATAAAGATATCGTTGAAATACCAAAGTACGTTACGTGGGCATTTTTTTGGGTTCGCCGGTGGGTTTGCTCTTGTGCATTATTTATAGACATTATAATATACCCCCGCCTGGTTACTGCGGTGTAAATAAAGAAGAATAAGCCTAAGGTGGGAAGCTTAAGTCAGTAATTTAGTGCTCGGTAATATCTACGCCGCCTCCGCTGCTGCTGTTCCAGCTCATGAGCTTCTTCCCTGTGCTCCTGCTCCGAATGATGTCAACTTCGGGATGTTGCTGCTTCCGTCGTGGAAATCGCGCAAGCGCTGAACCAGGAACTGCACGAGCTCAGTTGCTTGGCGGGGGTGAGCGGCGTCGTCACCACTCCACTTCACCGGCAGATCCCGGAGCTCACACTCTTGTTCAAGGATCTCTTTGCTTGGGGGGATCAGCGGGTCCAGCTTCCCGAGGTCCAGGCGAGGGGGGTTAGACGCAGCGGCAGCCGTCGCGAAGTAGGCTGCGTCGTATTGAGTCATGTCGCCGATGCCATGCGCTTCGCCACGTTCGCTTTGGCATCCACTACCTGGGCGGCAGCCCGCGCCTCCGCGCGTGCCGCTAGCCACGTGCCGCCAACTTTCCGGTCTGACGCCAGATCCAGCGCGGCTTTCCCGACAGACACGGTGACGCGAGCCGAGCGCTTGAGGAAAGCTTTGATTTTGAGCAAGAGCACCCCTTTGCCTCGAGGGCGTGTGAGCAAAACGAGAGAGGAAGATCGCAGGGTGCGTATGGATCAGGGAGCAAGGCCTTACGTGTTTTTGTGGCCGCCGCCTTGACCCGCGTCGTGGTTGACAAAGGCGGTGGCATACGCTCTAGTGCAGTCCTGCTTGAGGATACAATTGTCAAAGGCGGCACACTTGTCAAAGATGAGCGCACGTTTTGTGGGAATAATCATGAGGAGCTTGCCCATGTCAAGGCCTACTTTCCGTGGCCCTGGCGCTCGTATTCCGCACAAGTCTCCCAAACAAGCAAGGCGTGTGCCTGTGAAGCCTTGTTGCTTGACACACCTGTTAGGAGCTGATGCTCCCGCACCACCATCATGTACTGGTTTGAGTACGTAAACGGGCGAGGGCCTGTGATCTCGAGGGTATTGGCAACTTTATCATCAGCGGCGCCGGTAGAAGAGGCCGCGCCCTGGGCATTAGCTTTTGCTTGAAGCTAATGCACGCAGTAAAAAAATCATGTGCACCATAGCTTGAATTCAATGCAAGAATGATTCCTTACCTTCAGCAATTTTTTGCAGTCGTCGTAGAGCTTGGCGACCGTAGCTTTGTGAAGCGGTTGTTGCCAACGCTTCGACTCTGGTGTTATCTGACTTGGCATCCGTAGCGTTCAATAACTCAGCATCGAGCTCTGACTCAAGAGATAAAATGGCCGGATATTCCACTATAGTATCGCCGAGATAAGAATCGCCGCTTTCGATGCTAGAGTTGAAGGACTGATCACTCAAATCGGCGAGAGTCTCTCCTTGTACTACGCGCCGGCTACTGGAAAATAGGCTACCGATTGACTTTTCTTCGCTTGCCTTTGTGCTTACAGTCGGATTATCTCCTGGCCCGAAATAGAAAGGCATGTTGAAAGAGTAAAAGTAAAAGCACTGGTGAATACAAATTTAAAAAAAAAAAAAAAAGAGAGAGAGAAAGCGCAGGTCGACAGCAAGGTCTGAGATGCGCGCGCCCCACGCCCGCAGTGTATCCCTATGCCAAACTTCGAATTGTGGAGGGTGCATTTGGGATGTATCGGATCGGTCAGCACTGCTGTCGTCGAAGCCGCCACGAAATGTGCTATTCTTTCCGGGATGTGCGGCAGAGCATTGCGCTTCTAATGGTGTTGCGAAGGTGGAGCCAATAGCTTGCTGAGATAGAAGTTCTTCGAAATTTTCATAACTTAACATTTTTATGTTATGACTGTAGCATATATTTGTGCAAGGGCTTGGCGCATTCGGGAGCCCAGTCGATTTCATTACAGAACCTGAAACTCGAGAGCGCGTCGGAACTGCGCCACTACGAATATGGCGCAGATAGTAGAGAGAGCCCAATGAGGAAAATGATCTGCATCTAGAATACGACTGATTCGAATGCTTGGACTTGTCAGGCCACGAGTGCGCCGAGCAGTGCTTTGGAAGCTCATGAAAGCGCAGCTGTGCCAAAGCGCCAGGCTCGTGCGAGGCAACATCGCTTTGAAGACATTGAACATCACAGCAGCGACTCAGTGCTACTGTCCAGGCGCGCAGATCGCCAGATAAGGGACCAGTACTGATTGTGGACATAAAACCAGAAGGGGCAGCAAAGTTATAAGAACACGCTGGCGCCGAGCTTTGAAGCGAAGGCTTGGGCCAACGCAACGCTGGACTGCTGCTGGATAAGTATATACTCTTGCGCCGTGGACATGAAAGCATAGCGGCACGCAAGCAGCTTGAGCTAATTGTGGACCTGTTGGAGTGGAAGGCCATGTAAGCGCAAGATGTTTTGGGTAAAAAAATTGAATCCAATTGCTTGGCTGATCCAGTGCTATCAAAACACTTGGGAAAGCAGATCGTACTTACCTCCTTCGTAATGTTACTTCAGCGCACAATGGCACGAGGGCCTTGAACCAGACCGCCATCAACAGGAACGTCGATGGGCTCATTTTATTTGAAGTCAATGCGTGATCTTTCAGCGTTGGAACCTTGCATACGATCGTACAATGAAGCAACAAAGATGATGTGTCGTCAGCATTACGCTTTCTGCGTTTCTATGATTTACGTACCTCTAGCTAGCTACTATCTGTAGAGATGATAATAATAAAAGTAGGGGAATCATTCAGAAGATTGCAGCATTACAGCGCACAACTCTACTCTGTACTTACGTACACTTGAGAATTATTCTTTCCACTCTTTTCCTCCACAATGTGCAAATATATGCAAAAATATGCTTGCGACAATCGACAGTGCCTGTCCTTGATTCCTTGATCTTGATTGGGCCAATCAATTATTCGCTCGCATCCTCCGCTACAGTACTACCCTGTATCACCAGAAGGCCAGAGGGTGAGCCCGGTACCACTGCACTGCACGACATCGTCAAGATACTGAACTCTTCAAAAAATAATACTCAAATAAATAATGAACACTTCGCCTGCCCTACCATTTGAAGCTGCAGTAGTTGTCGCAGAGCAGATTTCGAGCATGAGTAGAATGGCAGCAAACTTAGTTTGCGACAGCGATGAACTTTTGTTTGGAGGTGTAGAATTTCGTGGTCACATGATGAGCGAGGACAACATGTGGGAACATTTTGAGCTTGTTCCACCTGAAGAGGTATTTTACGAATGCACCAGACGAGTTCACGCTTCATGCCAATAGAGTCTCAATTCCTATTTTCACGTGGGTCTGTGTGTGTTATTACAGCTACTTACGCGTGCTAAGTCGTCGAGAGATTTCGAGTCGGCTGCTGTCCAAGGAAACGCACATGCACAATATATAATGGGGCGTAACTGGCCGAACCGTAATAGCGTGCGACAGGATGAGCAGAACGAGAAAGAGGCAGCGAAGTGGTTTAATTTGGCTGCTAATCAAGGACATCCGGGCGCACAGTATTATTTGGGGCTTTGTATCATTAAAGAGAGCCCCATGTTGAAACATCGGGCAAAACTGGCATTTCAGTGGTTCAAAAAAGCAGCCCGTCAGGGAATTGCGCAAGCGCAGTATCTGGTTGGGCTACAAAACGAGCATTTCGAGAATTTAGTACGCCGGCAAAATCCGGAGTCGGCGGTACGGTGGTACTCCAAGGCGAGCGAGCAAGGCCACATGGAAGCCACGTATTCTCTGGGTTTTCTATACTTACATGGTCGCGGTGTGGCTACGAATAACGTATTGGCAGCAAAGCTGTTTCATACAGCGGCTGCTCAAGGTCACGAGCAAGCACAATTGTTTCTAGGGTTTATGTTCTCCGAAGGCCGTGGGGTGCCACAAAACTTCGTAGAAGCAGCGAAGTGGTACGCTAAGGCTAGCGAGCAAGGCCAAAAAGAGGCCTCGTATTGTCTAGGTCACATGTTTGAGCGAGGTATTGGTGTGGCGCAGAGCTATGCGGGTGCTGCACAGTGGTACGCGAAGGCTCATGGGCACAAGCAAGCTTTGTTTTGTCTGGGATGTCTGTATATGCATGGTGTAGGTGTGGTGCAGAACGCTGTTAAGGCAGCGGAGCTATTTGAAAGTGCGGCTAGACGTGGGCATGCAAGGGCCATGGTGCTCCTTGGGACAATTTTCGGTCCTGAAAAAGGCCGCGTCGTGGTAATTAACGCGACTGAATCGGCATGCTGGTTGGAAAAAGCTGCTGCAGAGGGTTACCCAGGAACACCCTCCATCCACAACAGCCAAGTGCGTTGCGTACGTGAATCGGATTTGTTTATGAAGTGGTGGGAACGTGAACGTGCTAAAGATCATTGGTTCGGGCAAAAGTTGTTAAGAGAGTTCAAAGAAACCAACTCGCTTTTTCCTTACCTGAACTAAAAATGTTGACTGCGCCTCATAGTCACCTTTCGCAGCAGACTAGACTCTTTAAGATTTTGACTTGCGCGCAACGCACGCGCGTACACTTCTGCCCGCAGCATTGGCTTCTGTGTCATTGGGGTTTGTATTAGTTCGAGTTTGAGTTCGAGACTAGACTACAGAGGGAAAATCCCAAAAGGCGATTTCACATAAAAATCCGGGGTACCCCAGCTTCAAATTGCCATAACTCAGCTAGGTCGCTGTTACAAAAGCCGTAAATTAGCGCAAAATGCTTCCCTGCTACCCTACTTCATGGTAAGAGAGTCGTTTTCGGGATACAAGAATCATCCTGAGACCCCTTTCAGTACGCAACGAGTAGTAGTACAGATGCCTTCGTTAACCGCTTCCTACAGAGGGATTCTGTTCTTCAGCAAGATGGCCCTTCGATTGCCAAGGCGTCACCTTATATGCATTATAGCAAGTCCCTCGTTGCTAGCACATTGCTCCTGCACCGCGATCATAGTGCTCATGGCTGAGAATATGGCTCAGTTCAGCTGAGAACCTCCGCTCGAGCACCGGTTCTGAGCACCTGAGGTGAACCACTGGTCGAGACCAGGGTGCGTGATTGCACCTCCGGTGGGCACTGCGTGATCCATATGCATCATGGCAAGTCCCTCGTCGCTTGCGTAATGCTCCTGCACCGCGAGCATAGTGCTCTCGCGCTCGCCGCGCGGAGAAAAGTGCAATTAAGTTGACAGTTTTTACCCTTAAGTTACCTCGAATGTAGACTTGTTCCGCGGTTGCGACCGCGACAAAAACCTTGACGCACATTAAACTGAGTGCCTAGAGCAAGTGCGCCGAGGCTTTAACGATTCGTGTGCATTGTCGAAGGAGCCGTCGTCTATCTCCGGAGCAACTATTGTATTTTCTGGAGAGCATCAAAGGTGTCTATTGTATTTTAATTGTTTAAATTTAGGCCACAAAATGGCGTTAAGAGGACTTGATTTAAGTTTTTACTTACATATTTGATTTACTCAATAAAGCTTTTGTTTACTGTAGATTGATTATTGGCAGCTTGATTACGAATGTTTACTTGACACAATGTGGAACAATGGCAGACGCATCATGCGTAGAGTTACACACCTTCACCTCTAGCAAACATCGAACCAAGTACTGCTTGCGCATCTGCGAGACCTTTGTCAGCAGCCTTCCTTAGCCAATAAACCGCTTCTACGCCGTTTTTTTCCACACCTACACCCTAAGCAAACATCATTCCCAGTTGATTCTGCACTTGCACACATCCTTGGTCCGCTGCCTTTTTGTACCATAGGAATGCCTCAGATAAATTTCTGGTCACCCCAATGCCATCGGAATACAGGCACCCCATGCACATCTGCGCTTCCGCAAGACCTTGATCAGCAGCCTTCTTTTGCCAAACAAACGCTTCTACGTCGTTTCTATTCACACCTTCGCCTTTAACCAACATGACTCCTATTTCTGACTGCGCTTTGGCATGTCCTTGGCAAGCAGCCTTCTTGAACCAAGAGAACGCCTGAACATAGCATTTGGATACCCCGCGGCCTTCGGAAAAAAAAAATCCCATGTTAAATTGCGATTCGACATGTCCTTGCTGCGCTGCCATCTGAAAAAAGCGTGCTGCCTTCGAGTCACTTTGTGCCGCGCCACGACCTTCCAAATAGTAAAGCCCCAATAAATACTGCGCTCCGGCGTCACCTTGCCCAGCAGCCTTTTTGTGCCAATACACCGCCTCTTTTTCGTCCTTCGTCACACCTAGGCCATGAAAGAACATATCTCCCACTCTGATCTGCGCCTCTAAACGCCCTTGCGTCGCGGCCTTTTTGTACCACCGTATTGCTTCTACGTAACTTCGCGCCAAACCTATGCCCCTCTCAAACAACTGACCCATCGAGCATTGGGCCAACGCGTACCCTTGTTCGGCCGCGACTTGCATGTCGGATATTGCCTTGTCTATCTCCTGCTGCACCACGACCGAAAGGGCAGACCAAGATGCCTCTCCTCGCGCCACCAGCCGACCAACTTTAATAATGTGAAGCATGGCATCTGCGGCAAGCTTTTCAGGCCCTGGCGGCAGCGGAGCTCGGCAAAATGGGCAACTTTGCTTTAATCCAAACTTACGGAGCTCCGCCGCACACTCGACGTGTAGCAAGTGCTTGCATCCGAGAGTGAAGGAGATATCCTTCGTCATGGCTTCCAGGCAAATACAGCACCTCTCCTCTGTGCTGCCCGTCTTGGATTTAGTTGCCTCACAAGAACCCACCGAATCTTTGTGCCGTTGCTGCGGCGCTCGGTCGGCTTTGGCAAAGCAACACTGCTTGTGGCTAGCCTTCCAATGGGCCCGCTGGCACTCTCTGCTGCAGTACACCACGAGGCTACATCGAGCACACGCCGAGAGCTTGGTGTCCACGGTACCGCATTTGGCACACGCCGGGCCTGCACTTTATTTCTTATCGGCCGTGCCTTGAGTAGAGTGTATACCTGCGTAAAGTGTGAGTTGATTAGAAGAAGCACCGGTGACGAAGCTGTCATAGTTAAATCTTGAGCGCAAATATCGGCAGGATTACATTGTACATACGTACATACTCAAATACGGTGATACCCTATGATCAAACTTACCACTCCCGTAGGATATTTCCTCGCGCTGTGATGACATGGCAGTCACTAATGGACTAAAGCTGTAGAGTAGCTTTGCATTGGCACACGCATGGCAGACTTAGCTGATCTCAGCGAGGAGCCGAGCGAGGACACTACCCGCAGCACGATGAAAAGAAATTCTGCGCCACCAAAGAATCAAAACAGACGGAGATTTTCCCTGTACCGATTTTACACCTCTCCTAGCTTAGCTACTACAGTAGTAGCTAGCTAGCTACAGTAGCTAGCGAGCTAGGTTAGGTGCTAGCTAGCTAGGTTAGGTGTGAAGAGAATGGCTACAGCTGACGATGAAGATGATCGCCTTACCTGCCTACATGGTGATCCAGCAGTGCTCGTAGCGGCTGTAGGTGCGCACCTTGCTTCCTTCAATGAGCCAGTCCACGTGAACGATTCATCACCAGGTCTTCTACTGGGTGCACACGAACTAAACCCAATACTCGGTTTCGATTGGGCTCCAGAGGATGCTCGACAAAAATTGATGGATTGGGCACGAAACGCTGCCGCGGTTCATGCGGGAACCCAAACTGAGTTCTTGAGAGATTTACCAGATGACTGTGGGCTAGATGTTCTTTAGTACCTACTTACTCTTGGAACGAACCGCAAAGATGCGCTGCACATCTGGCAAAAGTGCTCGTCGCCGAAGGCGCGCATTTATGTGGAAGCAATGCTTGATGCTGATATCACCGTGAGTGCCAAAACTTCAATTAAAAGCATCTTGCACCATTCCTCTTTCCTTCTCAATGCCTGTTTCGTATTCCTGTTTGAAGGGTCACGAAGAAAAGCATTGGAGAGCCGCCGAACACCACGACCGAGCTATGGCGATGGCAAAACTTGGCATGGTCGAAGATGATAAAGGTGATGACGCAGCGTACGAATGGTCCGAGGCCAAAGCCAAAAGTGGAAACATCAAGAAGGCCGCTGCCGTTCGGGCCTTACTTGCTTGCAGTAACCGCGAGTTATACAGTGCTGCCGCATCCGAACTCAACAGAGGCAACAAAAGAAGGGCAGCAGCCATACTGACCTTTGGAATATGTACAGAACTTGGTGAATTGGCTGGAAACCTATACTACTTTAGCGATTACAGCGACGATGACGACGAAGACTACCGCACCGGAAACGATCACGACGTATTCGCTCTGGCTGAAGCCGAAACCATGAGGAATAACAAACGAAAGGCCGAGGTTGTTTTAGCTTTTGCTACACATCAAGCAAGCGAGGCACAAGAAGACATATTGTCGAGCTGCGGTTGCGCTAGGTGTGATCAATTCAAAGAGTCCTATCGTGTTCGACGGCGAGTGCAGGAGAGCTTTTCGAAAATGCCGAAAGGTGCAGTCAAATTCAACCCAAACAAGAACTGGACGTAAAAAAATCAAATCGAACACGAACTCAGAGTTGGCAGCGAACGCAGCGAAAAAGAAGAAGAAGAGAACTGGACCTTGGAATTCTAATTAATCGCGAACGCAGAGATGGCTGCGAACGTGACAAAATAATAAGAAGACAACCTACTTATGTAGGAAATTGTTGTTTGATGGTAATATCAGTAATTTTTTTCTTACGCCTAGTGCGCGAAACGCTGCTGACGGTATCAACGGACAACGGAAAATCTGACCCGAGATTCACCGGCGGCAATATTAGATCAGATTAGATTATTTTATACTCCATGAAGGACTCTCAGCCCAGTCAGACTTGTTCTGGAGGTTACATTTTTCTGTTGCTATTCGTTCGCCACAGTGGTGTTTCTTTGTATTTTTGGGGAGTATTAACTAGACTAGACTAGAATCAACGTGGGTGTTTCGCGCTCAAGTGGCCATTTGAAATAATAATAATTCCTAGCTGAGCTTCTAGTTCTAATATTCACTATTAGCAGTCAGAAGTTTGATTGTTTATGCGATAAAAATGAGCCTAGACTATCTCTGCGCGCAGTATGTCAAGAGTCAAACGGCGCCGCAAGACAGGAATGTCCTCTTGCGAGAAGTCGAGAGTCGCGTTGGCGCTGATGTAGTTGGCAAAGTAGCAAGTAAAGACGCCACAGTCGACTGTGTTTTCCTGCTGAGGTGCTTAGGGATAGGCAACTTCCCAGTCCTGGAAGTTCGCCGCTACCAAACCACCATGGCATGCGTTCACCTTTGTGGCACCGCAAAAGTGAACACAAGCATTTTGAGAACAAATTCGTGTACGTACTACACAACGGAATGTGTACCTCATCGTAGATGAATCGCTTGAGGCCATCGGTGAACTTCTCGTGGCGAGCACCAAGGGAGTCGTAACACCTGAAGATGGTAAAGCAATCGGAAAAGTTGAAAGACAAAATCGCGACACTGAATTCGCTGTCGATAACGTATGGTGAACGTACTCGATAC
>Ga0307979_1001269_pt1 | contig 17938 bp, 15 predicted proteins | sample OrgLakmetage1058_FD_201833 | JGI IMG/M metagenome (GOLD analysis project Ga0307979, IMG submission 201833) | Saline water microbial communities from Organic Lake, Antarctica - #1058 | ecosystem: Environmental > Aquatic > Non-marine Saline and Alkaline > Saline | place: Antarctica: Organic Lake...
TCAAAAATGCAAACAACAACATGCAAGCGGGCCGCTTGTGGCCTAGCGGTCCCTCCCTATCAAAGAGCTAAACCCATATATCTTCCATCAAACGCCACGGACGCTAGTCGTGGTCGTCCTCCAGCGAGAGTAGAAAGGCTGCGCAAAGAGTTCGTGATCTAACTTACGTAGCGCAAGGACCGGGCAGGCTACAGGGGAGAAACGCTTGCTACAGGATCTGCCTACGTAGCACAGTAGTAGGCTAGCTAGCTAGCTAGCTAGCTAGTGCTTCACGAGATACAAGCTACGTATGATATAAATAAGCTGCATTGGCATTATTGTCTTAGGTCTTAGTCTCGTGGTTTTCGTGAGACTTTTCGTTAATTTCATGACGTGGCACCGTAGCGCCCCGTTATGGACATTGAAATGACCACCAAGTTGTCATGTTAGGGTATTAAGCTGGACGCTTCTATAATGTTTGCAGTTGTGTAATCATATACCAAGGCTAAGCTATGGTGTGGCTAAAAATGTTACCAATTGGCATTAAAATTCATGTCCTCTTTTTACTAGCTAGCCTCACCGTAGACGTGACTTGCGCGAGGAAAAATCCTACTCGTGCCCGCTCACAGCCGACATACAATTTCGATTACTTTCACTCCATCGCGCGCCTATTTGACAAAGTCTTCGTTTTATGCATTGACGAGCGCTGCAAAAGACACCGGCCTACCGGAGGATTCTGGCCCACTGATGTACAGTCAAATGTTGTTATTTTTGACGGCCGTCAACTTCACAAACACTATCCTGAGTTGCAAATTTTATTCCCGTCGCCATCTACTTACCCGTACCACAAGTTCATAACGTTGCTTTTCTTCACGCACATGGTTACAATAGCTAAACACGATGGACTTCAGAATGTGCTATATGTAGAAGACGATGTTGAAGCTATGCCAGCTGGACCTGTGAACGCATCAACAGTACAGAGCGCTATGGCGAAAGAAGACTGGGACTTGTTACGGTTAGGAGCTACTTGGAGTAGTGGTTTATCAGGGTCCATAGAGCTTCCAAGCTGCAGATTCAATTGCGAGTGTCGCGAATGGGGCATTCCAAATGCTGGACTTTGTACAACGGATACCTTTCATCGCACGAACTTCTCACATTACCACCAAGGAGCTCTTTCGCCAAAATTTATTGCTTCGCACCCGCCCGTCATGTTTGAGGAGTCCCAGCTTGAAAAGACGGGGTGCGTTATAAAGAGCACTATATCCGTTGGAGTCAACAAACCAGCATTTGGCGACATCGAAAGTATGCTCAATTACATTTTATTGCGAATGAAGCTGACTACGCATTTACGTTGCGGCGATGTTAGTGCTGACAAATGCGCCCGTCAACGCCAGTGCCGAGTAGAAAACGCAACAAATTTACGTGCCACTGAATGCACCAACGATAACTCTTTCTATGGAAGCCTTCCTTGGATTGATGTGTGGCTTCCAACCTCTTTTCATAATGTCTACGTTATTCCTGCAGTAGTAACTCAAAAGAGAAGTACTGACAACGGCACAAAATTTCTTGAGCAATGCCGCGGGAGCTTTAATAGAAGTTGAAGAATAAAGAATTGGTACATTGATGCAAGGTGAGAATTGCCATGTAGGAATAGTGCGCGGGATGATGTCTAAATGGTTGCTTACCTTAGAAAGGGCTCTCTGTTTAGCTCTTCTTCTTTTTTTAATTGCAGCCACAAACAACGAATTTGCGATTATTTGCGGAAGTATTCGTAATCCATTCCGAATGCTAAAACGGCATAACAAATTATAATTTGTTGACTCGTGCGTCATTTCTGGCCAAGCCCAGAGATATTAGGATTTTCGAAGTGAACATTCAAGTACTAGTACAGTACCAAGGCATTCAGGTGTCCTCGCTATAACCCCTTGCACTATCTCTGTGTAACCTTACACTCCATAAGCAAGCATAACAACTGGCTTCTTTTTTCTGTTTTTTTTTGTATCAGCGCTGGTGGGCATTTATTCGGCATATCTTAATAAGATTGGTAATCTAGGCGTAGTAGTTAGGATACATATATACATATATCGGGACGTGAGATCCACAGCCAAGTCAACAGCCACATAGCGGAGTAGTAATAAACGTACATATATTTCTAAAAGTACAATTCAGACAGATAGTTGAAATCGCTCTCACGTAGCTCTGTTGCACCATGCGAATTGTGCCCGAACCCCTTCTAAATAGAAAAATATCCGAATGGCCCAATGGAAAATGAGACCACTCAGCGGCCACATTAATTGCTTTACTGCATTGATTTGCATTTCCTCGATTAGTTTCTATATAGGTGATGAAGATCAATCTCTAAACCCTTTAAACACCGATTAAAATTTATCGGCCAGTCTTCATTCGAATCCCAGCAGCAGTAGAATGCTCAGATAACCTTTTCATTCAAAACACTGGCCATTGGAAGACAGCATGCATCTTGCGAGTGGAACCCACACCTGGGAGAGTCGTCACCTTCTCGGCGTGAACACACCTCAGACTGATCTTTAAGTAATTGTAGGATATGCAGAAAAATTACCTAGCTAGTATGACCTGAACTGACCTGATACCTCTTTGAAGTGATCAGACCAGATCTGACCTATCCCGATGAAAAAAAAGTGCCTGGCTTGACCTATCCAAACATGACCCAAATCAAAACAACCTGAGCTCTCCACTGACCTGCTTTAACTGGCGCTGCCTCTGCCTAAAGCATTCACACATATTTGCTGATTAGAGAATTTGAATTTACAACTACAATACCGGCGACAACATATCTGAAGAAATTGTGGATGCACTTTTCAAAAAGCGACAGTCCCAATAAGCTCTGCGTTTTACTTTTGATAGCGGTTCAAGAAGTATTCTTGGCCGATGCCAGAAACACAACCATTCGTGTCCGCTCCGATTTGACATACAACTTCGATTACTTTCACTCCATCGCGCGCCTATTTGACAAAGTCTTCGTTTTATGCATCGATAAGCGGTGCAAAAGACACCAGCCTAACGGAGGATTCTGGCCTGCTGACATTCAGTCAAATGTTGTTGTTTTTGACGGCCGTCAACTTCACAAACACTTTCCGGAGTTACAAATTTTATTTCCGTCGCCTTCAACTTATCTGTACCACAAGTTCATAACGTTGCTTTTCTTTACACATATGGTTACAATAGCTAAACACGATGGACTCCAAAATGTGCTTTACGTAGAAGATGACGTCCAAGCCATGCCCGCTGGACCAGTTCATTCAATAACATTACAGAACGCTATGGCGAGAGAAGATTGGGACCTTTTACGGTTAGGAGCTCTGTGGAATAGTGGCGTATCAGGGCCTGAAAGTCCTGCAGGCTGCAGACAGAATTGCGAATGCCGCGACTGGGGCCCTCCTAAGAGTGGGCTTTGCACAACGGATACCTTTCATCACACGAACTTCTCAAATTACCGCCTAGAAGCTCTCTCAACAAACTTTGATGCTTCGCACCCGCCCACCATGTTTGAGGAATCTCAGCTTGCTGACGTGGGGTGCGTTCTGAAGAGCGCCATATCCGTTGGAGTCAATAAGCCAGCATTTGACGACATCGAGGCTATGCTGAATTACATTTTGCTGCGAATGAAGCTGAGTACAGGTTTACGATGTGCCGGTGATAGTCCTGAAGAATGCGCACGCCATCAGTGTCGCTATATAAATGCTACAAATTCAAAGTCCATCGAATGCACAGACGATAATTGGTTTCGTAATAGCCTTCCCTGGATTGACGTTTGGCTTCCATCCTCTTTTCGTAACGTTTACATCGTGCCAGCGGTGGTTACTCAACACACAACAGGCAGAGACAGCGGCACGAAATTTCTTGAGCTATGCGGAGGAGCTTCAAGAAAACCGAAGGAAGAGTTGACCGCATACAGATGCAAAGTGAGCATCGACCGACCGGGCAGATGTGTGCATTGATTCCTTCAATTGGGCTCATGCTAGACTGCGCACTAATTTTTCTTAATTCCATAACGATTTAGTAACTTTAGAGGCGCCCTCTCCCTAGTGTCAGTGTTTGTATTTGTTGTACGGTACTTTGTATCTATCCCGAAGCAGCTATCCCTGGATTTAAATATTTCAGCACACAGCGTGGCGGTCTTTGGTCGAGTTTATTTCACTTGATTATGAGTTAGGGATTTAAATGATCACTATGAGCTTCTAACTTCTAGAGCCTTACACTTCAACTACGTAATAAAAAAGCCTTCTTCCCGTCACTGGACCTCTCTAATGTGAACCAAGACCAATTTTAACAGCTAAGACTTTTACGCATAGCATCACGCGAGTACTGTTATGCAACTGGCGCCTTCTGTTTGCCATTACTGCCCCTCTTGCTACTACTGCCCATGCCGTTCCCTTTGTCCCTGCCAGTTATCACGCCACTATTAGTCTCGGTGCGAATCCAGGCACCGAGCTCCAGGCAAGCGCTTCGTGTTCCGTAGTTTAGGTCGCGTTCCGCACCCCGTGGACAGCCATCTGGCGCAGCCACAAGGCAGCCGCGGCAGTCAAGCATCTCTAAATTGGGCCAATGCGCTATTGTCCGCAAGTTGCCATGGATTGAACACCCACGAAACGACGCTTTTTCGAGCTGCGTGCAGCGCGCTAAGCTCACCAGATCTCCACGCAAGCGTTCGCACTGCTGTAAACTCAGCATGCGCAGCTCAACTAACCTGGTCAAGTGTTGGAGATCACCTTTTACGTGAGAGCACTGAGAGATCTCAAGCTGGCGCAGCGCTGTCAAATGACTCAAGTCTTCCAAAGAACCTTCCAAACTAGGGCAGTTCTTAAAGCTCAAGACACGTAAATGCAGATGGCCGTTTGCATCGATAGCAACGATATTTCCACGCATGCCTTCATCGTTGCTATCTGTTGCAGCAGTGGTAGTCGAGGACGGTGATGCTGGAAAAGCATTCGCAAAGCTCCCTGTGAGTTTGGCACACTCGTGAAATTCGACGGTGGTCAAGGCTTGTAAAAGGGCCAGACAGCTCAAGTCGCCTTCGAGCAAAGGACAATTCACAAAACGAAGTTCTTGCGCACGTAGCCAGCCTTGGCTTGCCTTGCTGATGTCACCCTGTAACTTGGCGCACTGCGAGAAGTTGATGGCCTGCCCGTGGTGGTGCATGAATGCGGGTGGGCAAAGAAACACACAGTTACTCATGCATGAGAAACAAGAGACACAAGGCGAATGGAGGTGATATATATGCCAACATGATGATAAGGGGAAAAGTAGACGATTTAGAGACCTCGATTTGACTTCTTTGTTTTGCTCCCTAATTTTCTGTTGGCTTTACCTCGAGGTGTTGGAGAGGTGCTAGGGAGTCAATATCGCCGATCAAATTATGGCAGGCGCAGCAGTTGAGGCGTGTCAAATGCGGCGCAGTCGCCAACTGCTCTATTGGGCCTTCTAGCTCCGGGCTGTCTGCCAGAATCAAAGTGCGGAGCGAGGGTGCTGCGCCAAAGCTCTCTAGTTTAGGGCCTTGCAAAAATTTACTCCCGCACGAGGACAAGTCAAGATGCAACAATTGAGTGCACCCTTTCAAGGCCGCGAGAGACGAACACGACAGCGCTGTGCAACCGTGCACATCCAAACATTCAAGCATAGGGTTGCCACTAGTTCTACTGCTGCGGCTAGTACTACCACGCAAAAGAGAAGCCACATCGCCCACTAGCGAGGGCTGCACGCGCCGTAGCAGCACTGTTTTTAGTATAGGCAATTGCGCCAGGCTCTTGAGGTCTCCTTCCACCTAATTCAAGAGATACATAGACTAAGAAAAAACAATGGATTTTAGACAAATACTATTTATGGACATAAGAAACGAAGATGATTTCAATAAGAAATCATTTCTTGACTGCACAAGCAAAAAAAAAAGAAGTTCTATCATGCAAATCCAACAATAAAATATTCAATAGAATGCCATGAATGAATAATACCTCGCGGCAGTCGGTGAGATTCAAATACTCCAGGGCCTTGCACTTTTCTAAATGGAGCAAATTGCCGTTGACGCGCTTGCATCCACTCGTGTCGAGCAACTTGAGTCGTTTGCAGGCCGATAAACTGCTCAAGCTGCCGGAAATCTGGAACGAGTGCGCAAAGACAAACACACGAGCGTATCACAGGCATTTAAAAAAAAAGCATCAAATCAGAAAGACGAGGTATTACAAATAAGCGTAGATGACGGTACTTGACTTTACGTTCTTATGAGAGAAGAACAATTGCAAGCACTATTGATTAAAAAAAAATCGACGGCTATTTCAAGCACCGCATACCTGGTCACAGTTTTTAGCTTCAAGATGAACCAAATGTTTCGCGCTTTTGACAGCTACAGCCGTGAATAAGTCTCCATGAATGCGTTCACAACTCGACACATTCACGTGTTTCACATGACGGCAATGCCCAAAAGCCGCGTGAACATCTCCAACCATATGTAAGCAGTTCGACAGGTCAACGTGTTCCAATTGTGGCAAAGATCGAAACACGTCACTGATGTTGCCCCGTAATGAAGTGCAACCCGCAACCGAGACCCAAGTCAATCGGTTGCACAATGCCAGTGCGTCCAGGTTGCCTGTAATGCCCAAACATCCTTCTAGGTTTAAGTGCGTTAAGCAGGGCGACAAAGACGACGCAAAGAGCAGGTCTCCCTTCAGTAGCTTGCAGCCATTTAGGTTGACATGGGCCAGAGATTCCGACAAAAGAGCAAGCGAGGATAGCTGGCCATGCATCAACGAGCAATCGCTGAAGTTTATCTCTTCCAGTTGCAAGCGCTGTTGATGATAGGCGCACGTGCGTATGCGGAGGGAAGTAGAAGAGTGGTATAGCGGAATTCGGTAAGTAAAATGAAAGCAAGCAAGTCGTCAAAAGTCTTGTGCATTCGAGACTCTAAAACCAATCAATTATAAAAGTAAGAGTTAAGTATTTCAGGAAGGAAATATGAGATGAGACAAGAATTGGATCCGTGGTAGTGTATAAAGAAAGTATGTACGAAATTGTTCTACACACGAACTCACTTGCAAGAGAGCCAAGTCGCCGTTCAAATTCGAGCAGTTGCCGAAATCGAGGGCGACTACGAAGGGGCATCGAGTGCAGACAGCTGCTAGGGCGCTCCCTGTGACAGAGGGATTATCCTGGCAGGTGACTCGATTCACTTCGGTATTTGGTTTCCGTCTCAAGCCGAGGCTTTGGTCGGCAACACACCATGCAAGGACCTCGGTATCTGATGAATCATTGTCAAACACTTTCACGCGTTGCTTCCTGATGACCATAACGCCTTCCGCAGCGGTGGCGGCAGCTGCTGCGGCTGCGACGGAACTGTCGTCCTTCGAAGGCGAGCGTGAAAACTTGCTCAGTCGAGACGTCGTTGAGGTCTTCGAGGAACGAGCTGGAGTAACCGACCGAGATGAAGAAAAGGACATTGAACGTCGTGGGGGTGGCGGCGGAGCTTGTTTCGCAAATTCGTCATAAATTACCTTGTCGTCTGCCTCGTTGCTGTCATTGGCGTCAGGAGATGCTAGCTTGTGCGCTGTGGAGGAAAACGACAAGAAGGACACAGTGCTTCGGCGGCCGCTTCCACCGTAGCAACTTGCGCTGCTGCTGCTGGCACTGCTGCTGCTGCTACGGTGGCCGTCTTGAAGGAACCGAGGTGGAGCATCAATGGCAGACTCTTTAGATGGTGCTGCCGAAGTACTCTCATTCGTGTTGCGACCCCTGCTCATACTGCTATTCCTGCCTCGACTCTCGTCAGGGCTGCTACTTTTGTTGCTGCCACTGCCGCTGCTCGCGCCACTGCCACTGCTTCCTCCACTGCTACCGCTACCGCTGTTGTAACCTTCTTTATTCTTTCCAATCTCAGAGGCATGTGAGAGGCCATTGGGCATGCGCGTGAGTGGAGGTCGAGCCTTTCTTGAACCTCGTGCTTTACTGGAAGTACTCTTCGAGGATGCACCTTCTCTTTTAGCATCCATCACATCCTCATCCGTAGACCCATTTGATATGGCTCCTTCGTCTTTAGTCCCATTGGTGTCATCATTCTTCTCCTCCTCTTTTATGATGTTGTCCTTAGATGTGGCTTCAGTAGTAGGACCAGATGCAGAAGTTGGCGAATTTGGAGGCCAATCAATGAGAGCGTACTTCAATGCTTTGCGAGACTGTGACACCGCTAGTCGCACGATCTCTGGATCAGCCCGAAGCTCATTCGAGGCATACTCTAGTGCTTCACCGCAATTTGACAACTGTTCATTGAGGACAAAATGCAACAATCAGATATAGCAAATGAAGATCAAAGAACGATTACGATGCCAAGAAATAGACATCGGAATGAATTGGAAGAGTGTCACAAAGAATTGAATGACTTGCTTTAATGTAGAGCCAAGCACGATAACACACGTGCAGAAGACTGAAAGGAAATCAAAAAGACAATGAAAACGAGATATTGCATGCATTACCACTCAGGTACATCAACACCTACCGCTTCAACCACAATGGTGCGGTTGGCACGAAGCACTAGAGAAGCAAATTCAAGCGCCCAGCCACTCTTGCGGACTGCTGCAGACACCACTCCAGGATCATTTTGGACTTCCAGCGTGGCGTACATGAGAGCTTCGGCCGACTGACTGCACGCTTCGGCACACACGTAACGGTCCGACTGAATAATAATCAAGTTCATTAAAAGATCAGGTGATGAAATGAAAGAGGTGCATTAATGCTGATTGCATCAGTGATGCCTTTGGTCTGCAGTTGGAAACTATCAATTCACCTGCATCGCAGGGGACGCGTAATGCAGCGCTCCTCCGTCTTTGCGCACCGCTGCTAGCACCACCTGTAGTCCCGTACATGTAAGTATGACGGAGGGAGTAAGAATAGTAAATAGACTCATAAATCAGTGATTTGAATCACGCTTTACTTGCTGGGAATACATTCAAACCAACCAATGCAGGACTACAACCAAACAATCGAAACCACCTCTTTGTCGTCGCGCAAATGCTCTGCCGCGTCTCGCAGGCTCCATCCGCTGTGTGCCAACGCTTCGATCACCATTCTTTTGTCCCCCCGCCAAAGGGGAGACGCGTAGAGCAGAGCAGAAGAACTCTGCTGCACGGCGACTCGCACAACGGACTCTTCCGCCTATTTATTGGTTGCAAATTACGGCTCAATTGAGTGCACTCGTGTATAATTTGTGCGAATTAATTTCTTCTGTTCATTCATTCATGATATGCTAAATTTCATATCGGCATTTCAAAACACAAAAAGTTGCATGCAATTCTAAATGATAAGAGTAGTAAAAAAAAACGCCATGGAGAAGAAGAAAGAGTATACTTTGGCTTTCTTTGATGCACGAATGTTGCTCACTTGAATGTCTTCCGAGGCAAATTGCAAAAGGGAGCCGTCTTTCGAGACGGCAGCGAGCACGAGCTTGGGGTCGCTCTGCCAGCATTTATGGGCGTATTGCAAGCAGCCCGGGTTCGCGCAGATCGCCGCGTAAACGAAAGCGTAGTCCGACTAAGATGCATGTAAGCAGCAAAATGTATAAAAAGGAGAAGGAAACACGGGGATATAACGTAATTGGTGATCAATATCAAGAACTCATATAGAAATATACGACAGCCAAATGTGCAAAAACAAATTAGAAGTAGACTGCTATCAGTGAAATCTACTAAAGCACCAACCTGAAATTCTGCTGGAACAGTAGCTAAACCTTCTCCGTAACCCCGAGTAGCCCGTTTGAAAGCCGCTGACCGTACAGCTGATGCCGTTGATGTTGACGACGAGGATGACGAAGTTGTCAGGGAGGACATCGCACTCCTTTCGCCGATTGAAGAACTCGTAGAATTACGTGGACTACTTGAGTTAGGAGCTATTGCAACAGCACCACTGCCATTATTGCCACTGCCGCCGTTATCGCCGTAGTAGTAGTTTATGCTGTCCTGGTTCCCGGCAGAAGCAGAAGAAGGAGGTGCGGTGGTGCTGCTTTCAGCATCCTTCTTGGCACTACTAGAAGAAGTCGAAATAGAGGGCACAACTGCCGTTGTTGCGGAAACTTTTGCCATTGCCGAAGAATCAGCTCCTGTGTGTTTTACATTGGATCCAGTAGCTTGTTCCTTGTCGCGTTTCCGTGCAAGCACAGCCATTTTAACCTGAAGGAATGGGGACGAGAAATGCACCACATACGCCCATATGCAGATGCCAGAGCAACTTGAGTACTTTTGCGAGCATGCTTCTGTAATTTGAAATAAAAGAAGCTAACGAAAGGAAAAAAAATATGCTTTTGCTGTCCTCTTGTTTCAGTGCCTTCGGTGATTTCGCTCTCGAGCCAGCTACTTGGTAGGAAGCCTCACGAAGGAGAAAAATAATGGAGCAAAAGAGTAGACAATGCTCCAAGAGGTGGCATTACCTGGTCGTCCGTGTCGCTTTTTTCGCCTTTTCCAGCAGTGTGTGCATCTTCTGATTTCTTTTGAGCGCGTTCTAGTGACGCCGCCTGTAACAAGCGAAATCGTGTGCCACATGTGTAAGCTCACACCGATACAACAAAACAGCTAGAAATCAATATGTTCGATGGTTGTCCATACACACAATTGAATGATGCATGAACGAACGCACCCTAGCAGCGGCGCGCTGGCGGCTTTCCGCGACGGCTCGAGCGATTTCGGCCGCTTCATCCGGCGCGTCGGGAAGGGAGGAGCCTAGAGGAGTGCCGCCTGGAGACGACAGCAATCCTTTCTGGCGAAACAAAGGTGGACGCCCGTGCGCCGGAGTAGGTCCCTGCGATGTTGACGATGAAGCCGTAGACACTACTTCTAGTTCAAATTCGCTGCTGGAGCTGCGGCTGGGGCTATGGGATCGGCGGCGCTCGAGGTCCTCTAATTTGCGCTGTTGCAGAATCGGCAACGACCCGCTGCTCTGACGGCTCAAACTTCGCCCCCTGCTGTTGCTGTCGGATTTGTCTATGGAAGACTCAGTTGCAACAATGGAGGCTGCGGCCGCTGAGGCTGCAGAAGAAGCGGGCAGAACATGAGCATTAGTTGCCGAGCCGACCTCGACGGTAATTTCGTCCATGCGCAGTAAAAGGTAGGCTGCAGCAAAAGAACTTTGAATAGAGAACTCTCGCAAGAGCACGCCAGGGACACAGTGATTCTATTCCGATTTTCTATTCGTGAGGCAGGTAAGTGGTGCCATCCAACGCATGCTGAGCTGCTATAATTTGCGTATCAAAAACAAATTTTGGCATTGTCGACAATCCTGAAATCGGTACTATCTGTCCTTCTCGATCAGTCGGTCGTCATCAAAAGAACGGCTTTTTTTTATTTTCCCTAGGCTAGAAAGCCGCTATCCGTGAGTTGCCGAGTGAATTACGATAAGGGAATGAATCACCCCAAGAAAGGTGCTTCGCCCCCTTTCCTATTTTTGAGACAGGCCCCAAGGGGCCGGAATTAGAAGGCTAACAGGTACGTAGAGAAGGAAAGCGAAGCAGCGCAAACTAAACCTAAGTAGCTAATTAGGCGCACATGCCCGAGTGGCCATGGAAGTGATGTAAGCGGTCCAAAGTGACACGCTCCTTTTTCATCTCAATCCACCATCATCATGATCTTCCATTTGTTGATGTATGTGGGAGGTCCTCCATCCTCTACCAAGAGATAGCCTTGCCTCTACACTGTATCTGCAAGTACGTTTCCAATGCCCTTCCCCGTGCCATCGGCGTGGCATCCAGTGGGCGGGGCATCAGCCGGCCTAGATTCTACCAGCCAGCTGGCCAGTTGTAGCCCCGATTTCAAGCTCTGATTTCGCTACTGCGAGTAGCAGCTGATAATGCCCAAGAAGTTAAGTCGGCGAGAATCGTGCTTCTGAATGAAAACCATACGCAATTGCGACTTGGCCTTATGTAGATCTCCATAAATACTAGATCGAAATATAGGTTTATAAACAGGCCGGAAACCTGTTGATACTACCTTTCCAAAGCTATAAAGACTCCCTGTCTTTCGAGCTAAACCCTGCTAATCCCGCTACTACTCTGGGGCAGTAACTTTGTCTCATCAATGGTGTAAGAAGTCAGTTCATTTCTCCCTGGATAAATCCAGTCTATATTTCCCCATGTAACTCTAATGCTCTCGCGAGCATTCACACCGGACGTCTCTGGTTCTAGGTTCAAATAATGTACTAGCCGGCAGCTGCCTTTCTAATTCCCTTTTCTCCTTTTTTCATTTCTTTATTCTAATACTAATACCTTGACTCCTAAGGTGAGAGCCAAAGTACTCAAATCTATTGAGGACAGCGCCTTATGAAACTATATTTCTCATCGCCCTCCGAAGTTAGAAATTAAGCAAAAAGCGGTACAGTGTAACATTACCATGCACCTCGTTAGCCCTCGTTAGCCGTCGGTTTGGTGCTATTAATGCATATAGTCGCTGATTGGAAATATAGGGCTGCACGATGTTGAAACATGCCACCACGAACGCTAAATCTCAGAGAACAAGATCCTATAATCTCTAGTAACAATCTGAATAAGACATCCAGTCCGGCCCGAGTGCCACTAACCAAACCAACTGGACATCCCCATGCCATTTGAGTTACCAAATCCAGCCCCTCTCGGGGTAACATGGTTCAGAATTCCACGAGGCTCCCTGCTTTCTCAAGAATGACACCAGCATCATTAAGAGAATTTTCATGTAACTTGTCATAATCATGGCGTTCATTTCCCGGGGGAGCCTTGTAGATGAGTGCACCTTCTCGACGGCGATCGTCATTCCAAGCTCGTACGCGCTCGTGGTAGTCAGCGTGTAAGGCTTTCAGATCGGCAAGCAATGCAGCTGCTTCAGGTCGCGAAGCTGGATCTTGCGACCATGCCCTCTCGACGAGCTCATTGAAGCGAGCTCTAGATGACAGTTCAATGGCCAAGCGGCTTACTTCAGCCTTGTTTCCTTGCGCATGCGCAATTTCGGACTGAGCTGCTGCTAGCGATTCAGGAAACGTTGGTCGGTGGCCCTCAATAATTTTATTTTTGATGGACATTGGAGTATCGTCGAGAAGATCACTCTGGTTCTCGAATGGTACCTCACGTGTCGCAATTTCGAACAGAACATTTGCGACCGCATATATATCGGATGCCGGGCTTACCCCAGACGTGCCAGTGAGCACTTCAGGCGCAGTCCAATTAGGCGTGTCGCCGCGTACCATATGCTCAGGGGTTACTCCCACCGATGCAAACTCCACATCTGCCAGCTTTACAACGAACTTCATAGCATTAGTAGGATCAGCATAAGACGTGGCGATTTCAAACAATGCATTGTTTGATCCAGCGAGAACGTCCTCGCTGTTCATGGTTGTAACCTCCCGGTTCGGGCAGTCGACGAGATAGTTGGCGCTTTTGATGTCATTGTGGCTGGTACCAGGGAATGCTGCTACGAGCACTGCCACACCCTGTGCGGCACCTACCGCTAATTCTAGCCGCTCGCCCCAGGGTAACGCATAAACAAATTGAGTTGAGGGTCTGTTATTTCTTGCACCTGACGTTCTATCACTGTCTTTGAAACTGTCTCGGCCGTTAGAACTGAGTCGACTAGCAACACTTTTGCGCACAGAGTCACTGACGCGACCTATCAAACTTGAAGAATCATTCGATTCGCATTTTACTTCCTTGCGGTACAGAACATCGCCAAGCGAGCCTTCGGAACACATTTCAAGCACAACACAAAGCGAGGGTGGCAACACCGCAATGCCATGAAGCCGTACAACGAAAGGACTCTGCAGGCTATACAACAGTGAAGCTTCCAAGCAGGTACGCTGAATTTCTTCTGGAGTAATTTCCACTGTGAAGAGGACTTTGGCTGCAACCTTGCGACCGCACCACCTGCCTTCGTAAACTCGCGCTGTTGAGCCCATACCCAAAAGACTGTGAAGCAGAATCTTTAAGCATGAAAAGTCAATGAGTGGCACGGTTTTCTTTGCCTTATTCACATTCAGACTAGATGTCAAACTCGAAAAACCAAGAAAGCGAAAGGTTTGCCGACCTTTCTCCAAAATTGGGTCACCACGTTCGGTGCGCTCAAGAGAATCTCCACGAGCGCGCCCCAGTTGATCCATAGCTTCAGACATTGCCGAAGCACTTTGCTCAGTGAGTTGAATTTCAGCAAAGGGGGCGATGATACTAGATTCTCCCCCTAAATTATTCGACTGGCTTACTGAAATCTTCGATTGAGGCGGTTGCTCCTGATCTTTCAGCATGTTCCCAACAATGCCATCGTTAATATTTGCACTACTCGTGGCGCACCAGAAACACGGTATGACAGTTCCGCTGCCAGAAACTCCATGCCACCACTTCGCTTCCAACACGAAAACTCGATAGCACACCCAACATTTCAGAACTGCAAAGAAAATGAATATAACAATCATATTCATGCAATATCCGAAGTCAAACTTTTCTGCTTCAAGGCTTTCTGAGATGACGATTAACATCCGATACAGGCACCAGAACCGAGCCCAGTATATTAGTGCAGGCCGTCGCGTGTCTCGTACCAGCGATCCGTACGTTGGCATGAGCCACACCACCAAGTAGAATAGCAAATTAGTCCCTTGCCAAAAATATGTACAGAATTGGTTTATCGCTTTGTCTTTGAACACAGCACCAGGCAGGTCTTGCACGCCAACTGCAAACACGCAGAACCCTACAATTGCTCCTGATACCAAGCCCACAGTAGTAGAATTGCGCAGCGACCTTTTGCCAATACCATTCGACAACAGTAGCCAGGTTGTCCCTTCTACTTGCACAAGTTTGTAGACGTTTGCTTAGTTAGAACAAGTTTGGAAAAAGATCAAGAGAAATACGCAAGACGAAGTTTCACACCTGTAACAACGTGCGTTGCACCGAATGAGATACCCTGAAATATAGCATAACTGTAAGAAATGTCATGTGTAGTTGTGTCATCATCACGCTCGGTTGACTGAATCACTTGAAATATCGTGATAATGAGTGCCTGAAACAGCGCTGTAAAACCCAGTAAAACGAGGATGTTCAAATGTACTGGAAAAATAATAAACTTGGTACTTGAGAAGTAGCCATTCGTTCGGAGATTATCTGCAAAAAGAATATCGGTTAGGTGACAAAAATAAATATGTAGTGGCAAGGGTTCTATGTCAGTTCTTCCTCCTGAGAAGTAAATACTCACTTTGGTAGCGCGCCCAAGACATTAGAAACATGAAAGATATAAAGAAAGTCATCCCATCTGTACAAAGAGAGACGTAAATAATTTAGGCAAACTTTTTTTAGTTAAAGAATTGTATATCAAGTGCAATAAATAAACTCACGGATGTCCCAAAGCTTTACAGGACCGATCCCATTGCTATCTAGTCTCCAACAAAACCCATCATTGCTTGAGCTACCCGGCAAAAGCCGAGACCAAGCCGATCCCATTGCGATAGGATGACCAAATAACGATTAAGGCCAGTTATCAAAAATGATGCAATCGCAGAACACCGTAGTCATTAGTCACTTATCTTTTATCTTTTTCCAGGCAAAGTTGCCCTCTGTCCTTACACAGTCAGTATGGTATTATGTACCAAAGCTCAGAACAACACTTGATTCTGAAGAGTTCTACCCTTACTACTACTAAAGAATACATTAAGGGATCCTGAAGTTTGACGTGGAATCTGAGCTTTCGCTTTGATGCAATTCTTCACGCGTCTTATTACTGCACGTAGCTTCGCTGTGGCTATACTTCTTCGCTCACAAGCTCACTCACAGCTCACAGCTCATCACTCTGCTCTCTCCTTGTCTAATTCGGTACACCGATAGACCCTTTCCGAAACCCCTAAAAACCCAGTCCTTTCGAAAATACTGTCGATTTTGCTACTACATAATTTTCGACACAAAATGGCTGTAGCTCTACTCCGCCTTAGTCTAGTCTAGTTAATACTCTCCCAAAAACAAAGAAAGGCAAGTACACAGCAGTCACAGAGGCACATAAATAATGCACTTGAGCTGCAAATGCCTTAAAAGCCTAAGAACGCAACCATTTCATGAGCTATCCGCACAAATACTCGCCAAGCATCCTTGTATGCTATTTAAAGGCTCTAGCAACGCTTGTTTTATTTGTATTGTTCCTGGGACCCACAGACCCACACCGACCTCCAAAGACCTCGTCCACGCAACCGGGCTGTTCTCACCTACCTAGCGCTCGAAAGCGCCATAAATGCTGCTGATGGGCCTCTTCGGCGCTTGATTTGAATTTCTATGATGATATGGTTGGCGCATGCCACTGCATCAATATAGGGTGGCCGCTCGACCGAAGATAGCCGCGGTGATTGTGATTTCCTCTTCGTCTAGCAAGCGCTGTCTTTTAGCTCTGCGGGCTTCGAATGCGACGGCCTTTGGTTTCAAGAACGTGCGCGTAAAATTATGCAGTTGCTCCTTTGTTACTTTTAGCAAGCCCCCAAGGTGCGCTGATTGATATGTCCATTGTATTCATCTGGATACCTTGACCAAGCTTCCTTTAAAATTGAATCACATAAAGTGAGCTTAAAGGGCCTCTCAAAGCACCTATGAGGCCTGGGCATTGATGTAGCCTAAAGCATAACAATAACACAAAATGGGAGCACGTGAACTAAAAAGTCTGAACCTTCGGATTTGCACTATAAGTGGCGGCGATAGAGGTGGTGCAGGTGTAGCACAAGGGAAAAATCCATAAAGGGAAATGGAAGTGGAAATCCGGAGTTCCTAACTTTGGTTAGCGGAGGTTCCTGGCGCGGCGTGCCCAAGAGACTGAACAACGGCGCGCTCTCTTCAATGCAGAAACAGACGCAGAAACGACTTAAGTCCGGTTTCAAAATTATTTCATGAACAGTTTCCACTCTAGAAGGGGGTGGAAGTATTATGCTTCCTGCCCTCTACACACCATCCTCCTTACGATGCTGACTTGCGCGCAACGCACGCGCGTACACTTCTGCCCGCAGCACTGGCTTCTGTGTCATTTGGGTTTGTATTAGTTCGAGTTCGAGTTACCTGTGTAACTCAACTGGGCCGCGTGTCCCAGAGCCAAAAAGTAGCCCAAAGGTCTAGTTTGCGCTGCTCTGCTTTTCTTCTCTACCTCTTAGTCTTCTAATTCCGGCCCTTCGGGGCCTGTCTCAAAATGCTCCCCTGGGACGAGCCGGGCCAGGGGATTCCTATGATGCCGCCTAAATGGCTTCCTCTGTATAGCTACTAACACCAGTCCTCCCCTCGGGGGAGGCGCAAAAAATGTGTTCTACTTTGTAGGCTGCGCGCCCCGCCCCCATCCACATACCTGACACTTTTCACTATCGGGCGCGCGAACACTGCTTGAATGCGTAACTCAAGTTCTTGAAATCCTATCGATAGTCGGAAATAAACATTAAGTTGTGGCAGCAGCTGGCGAGAAAGGCTCTTTGCGATCTCGTTCGTGCTCTCCTACCATTGTTAGTCATGCTGCTATGCCATACTAGGGTTATGCTTGGTGCCCAAAAGGTCTATTGCCCGGCAAAAATAACAAAACAAAAAGAAACGCTGCTTGGATCTATTGAATGAAGAGCGAAATATAGAGCCTAATCTTCTTCTAATGCTTCCGTGGATAGGAAAATTAGCTGCACGGGCACGCAAGCCGCCAAGCCGTCGCATGGTAAGACAACCGTATAGATTAGAATCGGAAGTTTCCTAGCAAGGCAGCTTCTAAGAAATATATATATATATTTTTATGAAGTTTCACTTCTCACTGTCGTTTTGCTTAGCGTCCGTGGTATTCGTTACAATGGCTTCGTCGCGCTCCCATGCTTGATGTGTCCTGAGAGATGAAAAGCTAAGTTCTGAGCGATGTTTGACGTCTCTTCCGGGCACATCGATGAGTTGTGCTGACGGCCAACAGGTGTTTCTATGTGCTCGAGTAAGATTTGTTTCCGATTGCTCAGCACT